>WNFL01074438.1_pt1 | contig 26587 bp, 33 predicted proteins | sample 5400361 | NCBI WGS metagenome assembly WNFL01 (sample SAMN13153351, study PRJNA577476) | soil metagenome | isolation source: 40 cm soil on Douglas fir-dominated hillslope | place: USA:California | collected 2013-09-17
GTCAGAGACTCTGTCAGCAGCGTAGACGTACCCATCGCGCGATACCGTCAACGTGATGTGGCCCAAGAAATCCTTAGAGGGCGATTTGGGATCGTACTTTCCTGAAGGGTTCATGCCGATTTCGCCGAGCGGTTTTGCATATGCGCCCCAGCCGCGCTTGAATTTCATCGTGTCCATATCGAACACCATGACGCGACCACGCAGATAGCTATCCGTGACGAAGAGCTCGCGTGCGTCTTCGTCGAATTCGCCGCCTTCAATGCGGCCCACTATCACTTTTGTGTCCGCGGGAAATGACCCGGGCTTGGGATTCGAGTCCGGCACGCGTTCGATGGCGCCGAGGAGCTTCCCGTCCTTGGTATATTTGCGCATCGTGTCGGAGCCGACCCAAATGTTGCCGGACTTGTCCGTCAAGATGAGATGCCCATCGACTTTATCGGCTTGGTTCCAGTGATGCAGCAGGTTCCCTTGCATATCGAAGGCGAGAATACCTTCCGGCCTTAGACAGCACATCGCGGTGGGGGGATTCAGCGCGGCGTAGTTCTCGGTCTTCTCCGGAACATGAAAGATCGGATCGATGTCGTAATCGCCGGGCCGATTCAGCACCCAGATGACGTCATCTTTATCGACGGCGAGCCCTGTGATTCCTTCGAAGGTCCACTTGTTCGGGAGAGGAAGCTTGGGCCAGGTAGAATCGTAAGTGAACGTCGGAGCCTTGTCTTCCGCCGTTTTCGCGCTTTGGGCGATGGCCAACACCGCGCCGCCTAACGCGAGCCCGGCTACAACTCTCATCCACACCTGCGTCCTTCTTGCCACGCGCATGTATCCTCCTCCGAAGGTGAGCTCGGGAGCCTATCCCCAGCGAACTTTGGCAAAACAATACTGCATTTGCGCTGTCCCGTCCCAGCGGCGCGATGAGCGCGCTTGGGCCGGAACACCGTTCCGCGCTTTCTTGGGGACTGCTATGCTTTGAGGCAATCACGGCCGGTTCGTACCGGCATCCGCTTTCAGGAAAATACGGGAGAGCCTGCCAATGCCGATGATCACACGACGCGCCTCTGTCGCTGGGGCCGTCGGCCTCGCCGCCGCCGTAACGCTCGCGCGCGGAACGCGCGCTGCGGCGCCAGCTGCGCCCGCTTCCGGGCCCATACCGCCGGAGGGAATTGGCCGGCGTATCAAGCACCTTTCTTATTCGGATCAGGGCGGCCGGCCCGATGGCGTCCAGATCATGCTGAACCGCAATCATGTCTACGTCGGCCATATGTTCAGCGACGGCGTTACCGTCCTGGATGCCGCCGATCCGCGCCGGCTGAAGCCCGTGCACTTCTTCACCAATGGTGCGAATACCCGCACGCATCATTTGCAAGTTGCGAACGACCTGATGCTCCTGGCCAACGGTGCCAACATCGTCGCGATGCAATCTTATGACAGCGTTCGAGGCTATTTTGAGAACACGCTTGCGGACAGCATTTCCAACAAGAAGCCTTTCCGCGCCGGACTCTCGATTCATGATCTCTCGAAACCGGCAGAGCCGAAGGAGATTGCGTTTCTGCAGATGCCTGGGCTTGGGATCAATCGGCTTTGGTGGACCGGTGGTCGCTACGCTTATGTCTCAGCCCATTTCGATGGCTACACCGACCACATTCTCTGCATCGTCGACGTGCAGAACATCACCAAACCGGAGATTGTTTCGCGCTGGTGGCTGCCGGGCATGTGGCGCGCGGGGAAAGAAGTCGATCAGACGCCAAAGGGCAAGCGCTACGCTCTCCATCATATGATCGTTGCCGGCAACCGTGGCTATTCGGCGTGGCGCGACGGCGGCTTCACCATTCACGACATCAGCGACGCAGCCCATCCCAAGCTGATCTCGCATATCAACTGGTCGCCGCCCTTCCCCGGCGGGACGCACACGCCGCTCCCTCTTCCCGGCCGAAAGCTCGCCGTAGTTGCTGATGAATCCAACGCCGACAATTGCGAGAAGGGCCTGTTCTACACCTTCATCCTCGATGTTCGAGCCGAGCAGAATCCGGTTCCCATCGCTACTTTGCCGACGCCCAAAGATCGCGATTTCTGCCATAGCGGCAACTTCGGTCCGCACAATCTTCATGAAAACCGCCCTGGGACGTTCCAGAGCGAAGAAACGATCTTCGCCACCTATCACAACGCCGGCGTGCGCGTGTTCGATATTCGGGATCAATTCGCGCCCAAGGAAGTCGCTTCGTGGGTACCGCCTCCGCCGAAGCGGATGATCGATCCCCGGCCCAATCAGGCGACAGCTGCGCTTACGTGCGACTGCCACGTCACGAAAGAGGGCTTGATGTATGTGAGCGATTGGAACGGCGGCATGCACGTCATGCAGTACGAGGGATAGCTCCGGCAATGCTGCGGATTCACGGGATTCGTGCCGGCACGGCGGCCTGGGCGTGACCATTGCATATGTCAACAATGCTGTGAAACCAGCAATTTATTGAGCTTCACGTTGCGGTTCGGCTTGCAGCCATCGAATCGTCCATGCGTTTCCTTTGAGTGACGTTCGGCGACGCAATTCGCCGAAGTTTAACTCCTGGAAAAAGGAGGACGTGTGATGAGAACGACGAGACAGCTAGTAGCAGTGACACTCTTGGCGGCTGCTTGTGCAACCCCGGCCGCTGCGAACTACTTTGCCAACCCGATGACCAACACGACCCTGAATGTCGGGTCTGCGCCTTCGCCCACGCCGGAGCAGCTCCGGCTGATCGGAGATAGCGTATTTGCTGCGGGCGTAACGGACTCCGGCCCGGTGGCTTTGTCCGACATGATCGGAAAGAATGTCTACGGGAAGAATAGGGAGTTCCTGGGCAAGATCACCTCGGTTGACGGGATCAATCGTTCGGCAGACATGCAGTTGCCGACCGGCATTGTCGTATCGCTGTCGACCGACAATCTGGTCGACCGCAACGACCGCGTGATTGCGCCCAATATGTCGCGTGGCGATGTGATTGCCCTCGCGGATAGACAAGGTCTTTCGACCGCGCCGATAGAGGTTGTGAACTAATCGGGGCGGGCCGTGAATCGGAAAAGGGCCGGAGCTTTCGCTCCGGCCCTTTTTTACGGCCTTCCAGCGACTGATATCACTTCCCGATCGGGGGAAGCCCACCCATGTAACGAAACCGTTGCACGCGCTGGCCCTGCACTTCGGCGGTGTAAATGTTCCCCTTGGAATCGATGGCGATGTTGTGCAGATTTTCGAACTCACCGGGACCGCGGCCGACACGGCCGAAACTGCCAATGACCTGTCCATTGTCGCGGCGGAAGATGTGGATTTCGCCGTTCGGGTCGTCCGAGGTGAACCAGATTGTCTGTCCCTTATCGGGCCAGAACACGGTCGAGCCGGTCACGCCCGGCGCGGTCGAATCGCGCAGCAGCGGGTATTCGCGCACGAAGGTGCCGTTCTTCTGGAAGACCTGGATTCGGTTGTTGCCACGATCCGAGACTACGACCATCCCGTCATTCGTGATGCGAATGCCGTGGACCGGATTGTTGAATTGCCGGGGCAGTACCTTCGGATCATAGGTAATCTTTTCATCCGTCGGCGGCTTGCCGTAGGCGCCCCAGGTGCGTTTGAAGGCGCCCGTGTCCGCGTCGAACACCACGACGCGGTGATTGAAATAGCCGTCAGCGACATAGAGCTCGTTGGTTGCCGGATCGACCACCATGTCCGCAGCGCGGCCGACCCGCGACTGCTCGAGGCTGTTTGTCTGCTTGGCGGATTTCCCGATCATCATCAGGAATTTGCCGTCCTGGGTGAACTTCAGCACCATGCCGTCGTTCTCGCCATTGCCCCCGAACCAGAGGTTGCCTTTGTAGTCGATGAACATGCCGTGCTCGTTCGCCGGCCAGTCGAACCCTTTGGCCGTCTCGGGTCCGCCCCAAGCCCTGACAACATCGCCCGCCTGGTTGAATTCGATGACGGATGGCGCGGTGACGCAGCACTTCGACTTGTCGCCGTCCTCGGCGCGGCGGTCACGCTTGTTCACCGTGCGCGGGCGCTGCGTGATCCAGACGTTATCGTCTTTGTCGACAAAGATGCCGCCGATTTGCCCGAAAATCCAATTCTTCTGGAGCGGCTTGGGCCAACTGGTGTCGATCTGGAATTTCGGCTCGTCAGCCGATGCCCTGATCACGGTTGCCAGCGCCACTGCGCCGGCCAATGCCAAGATTCGACCAATTCTTGCCATCAAAATCCTCCCTTGACGGCGTGCCCCGCAGGGCCGCTCGCTTGAGCGTGAAACTACCCTCAATCGGAGACGACCACAATCAGGGGTTAGTGCGGGGAAGCCACGACGGTGCATGGAGGTCGCCTGTTCAGGCGCCGCTCGGCGGCCAGTTTCGGTCCCGCTCGTAGGATCAGAAATCGGGCTTGCCGGCCCGCGGTAGCGGGACGACGTCGTAGCCAAAGTAATCTGCATTGTTCTCGGCACAGACCATTTCGGGCATAGGCTCGTCTTCGCTCCGGCGGTAACGCTGGATAGCGTTCCACGGCATCGTGTATGCCCCACGGTCTTCGACGTGAACGCTAACCTCGATCCTCTTGCCGCCCTCGATGAGCTTAAAACGCTCGATGACGTGCAGCTGAGTGGTATGAGGGGTGCGGTAATTGTCCACGAAGGTTTTGTCGTTCAGACCGATCGTGTCGACCACGAGTGTATCCCCGCCCTCGTAGTGGCCAACAGATTCTCCGTACCAAGACGGAACTGGCTTCGCCGAATGCGACCGATCGAGATAAACTCTCCGGATTTGAGTATCCTGCTGCCAAACCATCAACACCTCTTTCGGCGTCTGGATGAACCGGACGGGATTGGCGGGATAGAGAAGAAAGCTTGGGACGCCCGCGGGCCAGCATCGCGCATCCGCTGTGAATGCGACTTTTCCAGCCAGCACTTCGTCATTGGATTTCTTCATCTGCGCAGCCGCCCAGGGCTGCAGAATGGGACTGCTGAGATCCGCGACGCGAAAGGTAGGCTGTTTTCCGGCCGCCGCGGCTGCTGCGTTGCTGAGGTAGGGATGGGCGGGGTCGTTGGTCACAGGACCTGGGCCGCTCGTCGGCTGGACAAAGTCGTTGCCGAAGCCAAAACCGGCTGCGATCCACCCGACGCTGCTGTTCGGTGAGAAATCGGGAATCCCTTTGGATGGCAGTCCCGCGCCGAATGCCGAGAGGGCGGTGACTAACGCAACCGCTAAGAGCTGTAGCGAAGACCCGCGAGCCATTGCGACATCCATTCGGAATCCTATCCGAGCGCGAGACTACACGCCGAAACTCGACGCGGCAATTTGCGCCAAATTGGCGGTCGACAGACGAGCCGGTAGGGCTGCATTACTGCTTCTTCTGTTTCGTCTCGTTTCCGTCGTAATACATTGCGAGCACGCGTACGAACTCAGTCACAATCTCGCGAAGTGCGGGATTGCGGATACGGTTCATCGCGTTGGCGAGCTCCTGCAAATCCTTGTTCAACGACGCAGACTTCTTCGGCACCCCCTCATGTCCCCTCTCTTCCCCCTGAGGCGGTTGAAAATCAGCGCGTGACCTTAGGCGAGTCGTTCGATCCCCTAAACCAAAAAAAACGCGCTTCAAGAATCTCTACCTAGGGATGTGCAAAACGCACATCTTGATACACTCTCGTCGGGCCACGTGGCTGCAATCCAGCTTCACGAATGACATCGCCTCTCAACGATCCATCGGCAGGGGCGCATTCCGTGCTCTCCGCGTCCGGGCGATCGCGTCCACGAGGTTATCGAGAGCTTCGCAAAAACGAGGTATGACGGCCTTGTCGTAATGGTAGCCGCAAGCCGTTCTAACCGCCTCCGATGGCCACCAGCCCTCCCCGCAAACATGGCGGATGATCGCCCGGTCTTGCGCCTTCAGGCGCGACTCGATGCAGGCGATTTTCCGCACCGCGTCCACCATGAATTGCGAAATCGATAGGCCTGAACCGCTTGAGACGAGATTCAAATCCGTCGAGTCGCGCCCCGATCGATGCATCGATTCAAATAATTGCCGGTAGTCTTCGCCCGCATCGTAGCGCTGTTTCGCCGTGTAGATTTCGTTTCCGCGAATGAGCTGTCCTTTGACGTAAGCAAGCGTCAGCGGGTGCTCCGCATCGTTGCACCAAGCGCGCTTTGCTCCGGCGCCTGCTCCGAGATTGCGTCGTGCGTGACCCGCGTGCAATTTCGCCGGGCCGAGCGGAGAATTTGAAAGATCCTGGTCTGGCGGATGTTGCTCGCGCAGGTGCGGCTGCTCGGAAACGGTCGTCTCGCGCTTCTTTCGTCTTTTCGCCTTCATTGAGAAAACTTCCGTTCTGAAGCAGCGGGCCGAATCTCCACGGCGACGCCTTCCGAAGGACCCCAGGCAAGGATCATCTTGCGAATGGTCCTCCCATTGTTGTCATCGATCACGCCACGGGCGGCTAAAAAAGCGAGCACGCCTCTGGCAACAACGTCGAAATGTTGTCGTCCGGTATGCTCCTTGAACGTCAGGTCGATTTCGACGGGTCCTGATAGCCGTGGGCGAAACTTAGGCAGTAACAGCGCGGCTCTTTCGCACCACTGCCGGTACCGCTCGGCCGCCACATCAGCCGCCGTTCCGGAGAGGCCCAAGGATGGCGGATAGGGTAGCCGCAGGAAGATCGGCGAGCGGCGGATGCTGCGACGCTCTACAACGGTTCTAAGCTTCAAGTCGGTCAAGTTTGTCACTCCTCGCATATGTCAGTTTTCGATGAAAACCACAGGCCGGCAGAGCATGCCTAGTATTGCATAATGCAATATCCTGTGCAAGCCGCTTTCTTGCATTTTCGCTAAGGACTTTCCCATTTGCATATTGCAAGCTGCGTCCCATGCCCAGAAAGAAGCAGAAGCGCTCAAACCAGCGTCCAGCGCACTACCTGAGGGAATGGCGTGAGCACCGCCAGATGACCCAGGAGCAGCTGGCCGGAGCGGTCGGTACCAACGCGTCGGTGATTTCCCTGCTCGAAGACGGCAAGCGGCGGCTTTCGGACAAGTGGCTGAGCCGATTCGCGCCCGTGCTGAAGACCTCACGAGGCGCTATCCTCGATTACGACCCGAACTCGGTCGCGACATCGATTCTCGAGATTTGGGCCAACATTCCGGACAGCGCCAAGGCCCAGGCGATCGACATTCTGCAAACGTTCAAGAAGAAGACGGGCTAAGCGGTCGCACTGTCGCTTTGTAAGCAGGCTGCCGAGCCGTATTGTGCGCCTTTGGTATCCTTCGAGGCGCCCCGATGATTGCAGTCATATTTGAGCTTTGGCCCGACGAAGGTCGCGCCGAGGATTACTTTGCCCTGGCGGCGGATTTGAAGCGATCGCTTGAAGCGGTAGACGGATTCATCTCGGTCGAACGGTTCGCGAGCCTTAGCGAAGAAGGAAAGTTGGTCTCGATTTCCTTCTGGCGGGATGAGGAAGCAGTTCGGCAATGGCGCAATAATGCTCGGCATCGAGAGGCCCAGACCGCGGGCCGTCAAGGAATCTTTCGTAACTATCGATTGAGAGTGGCCTCTGTCTTGCGCGATTACGGCCTCAACGACCGTTCGGACGCGCCTCGGGCTGGAAGCAGCGAGTTCTAAGCTGGCCCGCTAGGAGTGATCGGGGTCTCGGTCGCGTTGGAGGCCACGTTACGACGAGCCAAGGGGAGCATCCGCGTCGCGCAATCGACAACCCCGATCGCGGCCAAGATAGCGCCCCCCTCATTTCCACTCTCTGACTATTGTCAAAATCCGTCCATTCCCTGCGCCTGCCGAGCGGCGCCACACGTGCCCGATAGGGAGGCGATCTATCAGTGTTTTCCTGGAGTCGAAGGAGGCTACTACTTCATCGCCGGCATCGGTGTGAACCATCGGCAGAGCGGGGGAATCTGCTCGCACCCATGCGGATGGCCCCGGCCACCGCGCAGAGGTCAATGGCGGTTATCTGTCATATGCCAAAGCAAGGAACGGGAATCCGTTCTGACGGCTTAGACGGGCACCCAGCCATTCGGAAACGGCGAGGCGTGGAAGATTCGCGAATGGCCCACCAGGACAATCACGAACAGTACCGCGGCTATGAGGAAGCGCCAGCCGAAGATCTCTCGTACCGGAAGCACATTGCGCCCGGCGATGATCGCCGCAAATGGGACATTCGAGGTTTTAGACGCGAATTTGTCCCATGCGTCGGCGGATTTCCGCTTGCGCTTGGCGTCGATCGAGAACGTTCCGAAGAACGACAAAACAAATAACGCGCCGAAGAAGATTACCGAGGCAAGATCCCCGTTCGCCAAGGCGTGAACGGCCGCCCATACCGTCGCTCCCCAGAGAAACGGGTGGCGCGTGATCCGCAGCACGCCCGTTGTCGCAACATCGCCGATCGAGCTTTGCTGGCCCACCGCTGTTGGATTGCGGATCAAGAGTCCCTGAACCCCGAGGAAGAAAGCAAATCCAACGAAGAGGATAGCGGAATCCCGCACGCCCCTGCCCAAATCATAGAGTGGGCGATTGGCTGGGCTGGCTTCGGCAGCGTTGTAAGACGCGACCAACCAGAAGAGTGTCACGATTGATGCCAACGAGAACAGGCCCAGATAGACGCGCTCACCGATCGTAGAGACGATCGCGTCCCTCATCCGCGTGCCGGACACCGCAAAGTGAATCCCTAAAAAAGCGGCCGCAGCGGCTATGAGCATCGACAATTTGAATCTCCCTTTGGGGGGTGCTCGGATCGCCAGCCCCTCGCGAGGCGGAATCTTTGCTCAAGTATCCTCCGCGCGGTCAACGAAAATCCATCGACAACGACGCCGGTTTCCCGGAGAAAGAGATTGGCGTCGCAATTCTGGTTCTGTGACAATCCCGCCACCCCTTGACCGTGATGCCAAATTCGCAAATCCATGCTCGACCGCCTCTTGAAAATCTTGGCTGCCCCCGACCCTCAACCCGAGGAGCACGACGATCTACAGATCGCAGTGGCAGTGCTATTGGTCGAAGCCGCCCGCATGGACGCGGCTTTCGATGAGAAGGAGCGCGCGACGATCGAGCGTCTCCTGGCGGAGCGATTCTCTCTGTCCGCGGATGCCACCCGGCGTCTTATTGCGCTCGCGGAATCGAAAGCGGAGCGTTCCAATCAGCTCTATCCCTTCACGCGGCTCGCCGTAGAGCGGATGAACGACGAGCATCGAATCCGCCTCATCGAGATGCTTTGGGAGGTCGCGTACGCCGACGGAGTGCTCGATGCTGACGAAGATGCTCTCCTAAGGCGGGTGGCGGGGCTCATCTACGTTTCGGATCAGGATCGGGGTGCTGCGCGACAGCGTGTTCTTGCCCGGTTAGGCAGGCCGGCCAAGGGGACGACGGGCGGTTGAGACCGCCACTCTCGAGAATCGGAGAAATTGCACGCTGCAATTGTACTTGACAGGGGATAATTGCATGGTGCAATATTTCGCCGGAAACCCCAAGGGGAAGACCGTGACGAGCCGATATCTCTTGGAAGCCGCCGAGCGAGCGGCCAAATCGGGAAGGGAGCGGGAAGCCCGGCTCTCCCCCTTCCTGAAGACCGATCTGTTCCTCATTCTCGCCGAACCGGACCGAGGCGAGTTTTATGCCCCTGAAACGGAGTGGCCGGCGCTGACCTCGAAACGCCTCGTCCTTGATCGCCTAAAGCAATGCGAGGATGCCGCTTACGTAATATTCCGCCCGGCTCTAGGAGCCCCTACGGATCTCTCCGAAGAGTTCGCCCAGGCTTGGCTTCATGAGCTCGCCCGACACGGCTACGATCCTATGATGGATGGCGTGCCGCGATTCATTTCCCGCCACGCCGTTAACATTGACATCGGACAATATTTGACTGAGCGCCGCGAAGAAGCCCATCTAGCGCGGCAAACGCGTTCGTTGGAAAGCCCGCGGCGCATTTAGAAGCTGGATGGATTTAACCATGATCCCGACCCGTTTTCGCCAGGCTGAAGGCGCTTGCGATCTCGGCGATGACCAAAGTTGCGACGAGCGTCGCGACAACCGGCAGGGCGTCTGGTGGCTTGGCTTCATGGCTGCCATCCTCGGCTTCGGCTTGTGGTTTTGGCGGCGGCCAAGGCCGTTTGAAAAATGAAACGAGGCGCGTATTGGCGTCACCGGTACGGTGTGCCCCTCACGCTCCGGGGTTACCTGACCCTCGCACTCATCGTTGCGTTCTGTGGGGCCGTGATTGGCTACGCCGATGTCGAACACAGCAACGCCGTGTTGCGCATTATGCTCTCAGATTGGCCAGCGAGATAGATCGCTGGTATTCAACCTTCCACTTCATCAAGAGCGACGGCGTGGCCCCATAAACGCTCTATGTGAGGCATCACTTGATCTTTCAGCGCACTGTTCAGGGGTATGCCGCGATGCATGCGATGCTGTAGGAAGAGCTTGCGATCGGCCTTCAAATTGGCCCCAGTCACCTGGATGTTCGGGTCGGCTTCCCCCACGTCGTAATGACGCGCCAGCGTCGAACGCACCCTTCGGTAGCCGAGTTCATCGTGTATCGCCGAGACTGCATAAGCAGGCGCCTGCGCTTCGTCCGCCAGGGCAAAAAGCCGAAGATCCCGAATGACCTTGGGTGAAAGAAACTGCTCGATGAAACTCTCATCGCGATAATTCGCCCAGGCATCCTTCAAGACGTCCATCCAGTCCCCTTTTCCTGCAAAGGCGGGAAACCAAGCTCGGTCCTCCTCGGTCGGATCCTCGGCTATCCGCTTTATGTCGGTCATCATGGCAAAGCCCAATGCGTAGGGATTAATTCCCGAAAAACGCGGATCGTCGAATTCGGGCTGGAAAATCACAGCCGTGTGGCTTGCAAGAAACTCGAAGATCGAGCCCTCCGTCAAGAATCCCTTGTCGTAGAGCTTGTTCATGATGGTGTGGTGAACGAAAGTCGCGCACCCTTCGTTCATCATCTTGGTCTGGCGTTGCGGATAGAAATATTGCGCCAAATGGCGGACGATGCGTAGGAGCTCGCGTTGCCAGGACTTCAGCGTCGGCGAGTACTTCTCTAGGAAATACAGCAGATTCTCTTCGGGTAATTTCGGGGCAGCATTTATCTCTTCCTCGTCGATGTCCCAGCGGTTCTGTTCCGGCGCTTCAGGGGCTTGCGGCAAGGTTCTCCATAATTCGCTGTAGTCTTCTTCGGCATGGGCCTCGCGTTTTGCCTGCTTCGCGAGAACGCGAGCACGCGATGGCCTCGGTGGCCGCCGATAACGGAACACGCCCTGCTCCATCAGTGCATGCGCGGAGTCGAGTATCGCTTCGACCTCGACGTGACCGTATCGCTCCTCGCATGCCGCCACGTACCGTTTGGCGAACGCCAGATAATCCAGAATCGATTCGGCGTTCGTCCACTGCCGGAAGAGATAGTTGTTCTTGAAGAAATGATTATGGCCGAACGCGGCATGGGCGATGACGATGGTTTGCATCGTCATCGAGTTCTCCTCAAGAAGATAGGAGATGCACGGGTCCGAATTGATCACCATTTCATAGGCAAGCCCGGTGTGGCCCGCGCGATAAAGGCCCTCTTCGCGGGCGAAAAGCTTGCCGAACGACCAATGGTGATACATCAGCGGCATGCCAAGAGCCGAATATGCGTCCAGCATCTGCTCGGTCGAGATGATCTCGATCTGATTCGGGTAAACATCGAGGCCCAGTTCGCCAACCGCGATCTCCTCGACTGCCTTCAAGATGCGATCCAGCGAGGCGAACGTCCATTCCGACTCGGTGAAAAGCGGCGAATTCATCAGCCCGCCTCTTGCTTGCGAAAGAGCTCATGGAAGACCGGGAAGATGTCCGATGGTTTGGCAATGCGCTTGGTCGCAAAGTTCTTCCATTCCTCCGCGACTCCCCGGTACGCGCGCCACAATTCCGCGCCGGCTTCCTCGCTTGAAAAAACCTCCATCTCCCGCTCGTCGAGGATCTCGATATACGCGTAGTATTGGCAGATCGGCATGATCTCTTCGTTCAGGAGCTCCACGCAGCGCTTGGCGTCTCCCGATTGGGTGTAGCCGTCCGATGCCTGCGCCGCGTAAATGTTCCAATCGGCTGTGGCATATCGCTCCTTCTGTATCTCCAACATTTTTTCCAATGCCGTGGAGACGATCGTGCCGCCCGACTGTCTCGAATAGAAGAACGTCTCTTCATCCACCTCCTGCGCGTCGTGAGTGTGCCGGATGAATACAATATCGACTTTCTCATAGCGCCGCTTCAGGAACAGATGGAGGAGCACAAAAAATCGCTTCGCCAGGTCCTTCTCGCGCTCGCCCATCGAACCCGAGACGTCCATCAGACAGAACATGACGGCACGGCTGGTGGGCTGGGGCTGCTCGACGAACGCGTTGAAGCGGACATCCAGAGGATCGATGAACGCGACCCATTTGCGTTTCTTGTTGAGCCGGTCGAGCTCGGCTTTGAGGGCGGCAAGGCGCTCGCTGACCGCCCCGTCGGCCTCTAGAACCGCGATTTCTTCTTCCAGCGCCTTGACGTCGGCCAAACTGGGTCGCTTCAAGGCCAACCTGCGGCCGAAAGAGTTTCGCATGGTGCGAAGAAGATTGATCTGGTTCGGCGAGCCCGATGTCGTGATTCCCGCCCGCTTCCAGTTTGCATTCTTCAGTTCGGCAAGAGTGGTTCGCACGAGATTGGGGAGTTCGAGGTCTTCAAAGAAGATGTCGAGGATCTCATCTTCTCGCATCGTGAATTCGAAATCGTCTTCACCTTCGCCCGACGTAGCGGCGTCCTTGCCTGAACCGGCCTGTCCCTGCTGAGGTTTCTTGATCTGGTCGCCGGGCACGAATTGCTTGTTGCCTGGAAGCACAAAATCGCGGGAGCCTGCTTTCTTCGGATCCAATTTGAAGCGCGGTTCTCGCGTGCCCTGCGACGAGATGCGGATTTTCCGGTCCTTGGCGATATCCGCAACACCGGAATCCTTCAGGCTCTTCTGCACCGCCTCGCGGATTTGCGCACGCGCGCGGCGGAGAAAGCGCTGGCGATTGGCCAGACTCTTGCCTTTGGGATTGAGGCGGCGGTCGATGAAGTACGTCATGACGCGAGCAGGGGCCGCACGTTCATGCGGCTACCCCGCCTTGTTCACTCGCATGTACCATTCGACGAGTCGCCGCACCTGCCGCTGGGTGTAGCCGCGCGCCAACATACGCTTCACAAACTCGTTGTGCTTCGTCTCGGTATCCGAATCCTTCTTCGATTCGAACGAGATCACCGGCAGCAAGTCCTCGACTTGCGTGAACATCCGCTTCTCGATGACGTTCCGGATTTTCTCGTAAGCCGTCCAGGCGGGGTTCTTGCCGTCGTGCTGAGCCCGGTAGCGCAGGGCAAATTTCACCACCTCGTTGCGGAAATCTTTGGGATTGGCGATGCCTGCGGGCTTTTCGATTTTCGACAGCTCGGCATCAAGAGCATTTCGATCAAGCAGCTGGCCGGTGTCGGCGTCCTTGAAGTCCTGATCCTCGATCCAAGCATCGGCATACGCAATGTAACGGTCGAACAGGTTTTGGCCCTTCTGGATCTCCTTTCCGATGAACTCAGCGTAGCGTGGGGCCAGCTCCGCTTTGATGAACTCGAGATATCTCTTCTCTATGTCGTTCGGGAACTGCTCGCGCTTGATCGCCTGCTCTACGACATACATCAGATGGACCGGGTCGGCGGTTACCTCCGAGTGATCGTAATTGAAGGTTTCGGACAGGGCTTTGTAAGCAAATCGAGTCGACATGCCATTCATGCCTTCGTCGACGCCGGCCGAGTCGCGGTACTCTTGAAGGGTTTTCGCCTTTGGATCCGTGTCGCGGAGCTTCTCGCCGTCATAGACGCGCATCTTCGAGTACAAATTCGAATTCTCGTGCTCCTTGAGACGCGTCAATACGCAAAAGCGGGCGAGCATCTCCAGCGTTTCCGGCGCACAGGGCGCACGATCAAGCTCGCTCTCTCTCAAGAGCTTCTTGTAGATCTGCGTCTCTTCCGTGACCCGCAGACAATAGGGCACCGTGATCACGCAGATTCGGTCGAGGAATGCCTCGTTGTTCTTGTTCGCCTTGAACACCTGCCATTCGGCTTCGTTCGAGTGGGCGAGGATGATGCCATTGAACGGAATCGGACCGAGCGTCTCCGTGCCGATGTAGTTCCCCTCCTGAGTGGCGGTCAAAAGCGGGTGGAGGACCTTGATCGGCGCCTTGAACATCTCGACGAACTCGAGCAGTCCCTGATTGGCGCGGCAGAGCCCGCCCGAGAAGGCGTAGGCGTCCGGATCGTTCTGCGAAAAATGTTCGAGCTTCCTGATGTCGACTTTTCCGGTGAGCGTCGAGATATCCTGGTTGTTCTCATCTCCGGGCTCGGTCTTGGCGACCGCGATCTGCCGGAGCTTCGAGGGATAGAGGCGAGCGACTTCGAATTTCGAGATATCGCCGCCATACTCGTCGAGCCGCTTCACCGCCCAGGGGCTCATCACGCCGGTGAGACGATGCCGGTCGATGCCGTATTTGTCCTCCAATAGCGCCGCGAGATCGTTTGAGCGGAACAACCCAAGCGGGCTTTCGAAAACGGGGCTGATCTGGTTTCCCGCTTTCAGCACGTAGATAGGGCGTTTCTCCATCAATTCCTTGAGACGTTCGGCAAGGGAGGACTTGCCACCGCCAACCGGACCGAGGAGGTACAGGATCTGCCGCTTCTCCTCCAAGCCCTGTGCGGCGTGCTTAAAGTAGCCGACGATCCGTTCGATCGTGTCTTCCATCCCGTAGAAGCCGTCAAAGTCGCGATAGCGCTTGATCGTCCGGTTGAAGAAGATTCGCGACAGCCGCGGGTCGTGTGCCGTATCGATCAATTCCTGCTCGCCAATTGCGGAAATCATGCGTTCCGCAGGCGAGGCATAGAGCATCTTGTCGTCACGGGCTGCCAATAGCCAGTCGCGCAGGCTCATCGTTTCAAGCTGCTCGCGCGAATAGTCGCGGTTGAAGAGGTCGAAAACGTCGAGGTTACTCATTCTTACCCGCTCCTTTGGGCCGGGCAGGCCACGATCTCAGCCAAATTTCGTGTCGAATGCATGGCAAATACCGTTTGTCCTTTCCGGTCTATTGGCACTTGAGCAGCATGCTCGTTCTTTGATGAACCCACCCTTAAGCTGCACGTCATGCGGCGTTCAGGCGCGGTGAGCCTTATCCCGCCCGCGCGTGAAGGATTTCCAAGACGTTCGAATTGGCCCTGCGCGCCGATGACTACCTCCCGGCGGACTCGCAACACCCGCCAAGTGTACCGCCGGACGGCAATTTCCAGAAGGGATTGCTTGTTCACGCTTTGCCGAACAGCGGCCTTAACACGAGCCTCCGACAAACCATTCACAGGGAAAACGCACCATAGGTCGCCCGCGATAACGCGCGAGACCACATCCGCGTTCCGGAACCAGGCGCGCGCCGAGCGACCATGAACTGCCCGCGGGGCAAGACGATCCGGCAACGCACCCAACGCACGCCGGCTCGGGTTGCGGATTTCCCTTGCCAGCTTCCGTTCATCCCGCCAAGCTTGAAACATGCTTCCGAATCTTACCTTTCGAAAAGCTCGCCCTGCTGACGCGGAGGCGGTGGCGCGGATCTATGTTGAAGCGTGGCGTGACACTTATCCTCTCGTGTTGCCCGTCCGGCTGCTCGCCAGCATGACTGTTGAAGGGCAGTCTGCCCGATGGCGCAATGCAATCTCGATTGCGGCTCGGGAAGCGGTCTATGTCGTGGAAAATGAAAAGGGCTCTGTCCTGGGCATGACCAGCATGGGTCGGGCGCGTGATTCGGGTCTCGGCTACGATGCAGAGATTTATACGTTGTACGTGGATCCCTCGATGACCGGGCGCGGCGTGGGCCGAGTTTTGCTCGCGGGGGGCTTTTCCGCGCTCTCCGCACGTGGACATGCGCGCTGCGTCATCTGGGCTCACGCAAAGAATCCGGCGCGCTTTTTCTACGAGAGGCGATGGGAGGCAAGCTCATTGCTGAACGCACGACCGCGATGATGGGAATCGCCGTCCCGGAGATCGCGTTCGGCTGGCCCAAATTGGCGCTCGCGGAAACCAGTCGCAGCTCTTAAGGCCCGGGCGAGTTGCCCTCCCTCATCAATCTCGCGCGCGCTCCGCCGAGCCGTAGCGCTAGTCCAAGAGGCATCATCCGCACCATGGCAACAATCATCTTATAGGGTAGGCCTGGGATCGAAATTGCCTGGTTGCGCATCAGCGCGCTGTATCCCTCGCGCGCGACTTGGCTGGCCGTGAGCCACATGAATCTGGGCAAACCTTTCATGGCACCGCGCGTATTGTTGACGTCGTGAAATTCCGTCAAAGTGAAACCAGGACATAATGCCGTCACGTGGACGCCGGTTCCCATTTGTTCGGTGTGAAGCGCCTCCGAGAATTTGATCATCAGCGACTTGGCCGCGCCGTACAGCGTGTGATTAGCCGATCCCGGCATCAATCCCGCAACCGAGGCAACGTTCAGAATTCTGCCGTAGCCGCGGCGGGACATCCCGCCGATCAGCCGGTGGGTGAGTTCGCAAGGAGCCGTCACCATGACCTGCAGGAAGTCCCGATGTAGATTCCAAGGGGCATCACGGTACAAAGCCGCCACGCCATAACCGGCATTGTTGATGAGTGCGTCTATTGCCACGCCAGTTTTGTCGAGCGCCTCGACGAGCATCGCCGGCGTTTTCGGATCCGCTAAATCCGCGGGGATCACGCGGGCTTGCACGCCGTGCAGCTTCGTAAGTCGCTCCCCCACCGCTTGCAGTCTCTCGACCCGGCGCGCCGTGAGTACGAGATCGAAACCGTGCGCAGCGAAGACGCCCGCAAGAGCCTCCCCAATACCCGCCGAAGCGCCCGTGATGAGCGCAGTTCGACCCGCCCCTTGTCGCGGGGTCATTCCTCCGTCTCTTCCGCCTCGTGGACGAGGTCTTTGGGTCGAACGAAATCGATCAGTCGGCCAAGTCCCGGTTTAACTTCCTTCCAATTGTTGACCCCGAAATCGAAGACCGCGAGCGCAGCAGTCGGAAATTTTTGCGCAAGTTTTTGGGCTCGCCCCTTCTCGGCGACGCTTTGCGGCTTCAATGCGAGCGCCATGGCCAGTTGCCCGAGCCCGGGATTGTGTCCGACCAAAAGAAGCTGCGAAGCCTTTGCCGGACTTCTGTGGATGGCCATCAGCAATTGCGGCCAGTCGGCAAGATAGAGCTTGCGATCGTATTGTACTTTTGGGCTCGATTTGAGGATGGACAGAACCAACTCCAGCGTCTCCTTCGCGCGAAGGGCTGTCGAACAAAGGACCAGCGTCGGCGCGTAATCCTTTGAGACCATATATTCGCCCATCGTAGGTGCGGTTCTTCGTCCACGCCCGTTCAGCGGCCGCTCATGATCGTCGACCTTGGTCGATCCAGCCCAATCCGACTTGGCGTGACGAAGCAGCAGAAGTCGCAAACGAATACCCCCCTTGGAACGGCGGGAGGTTAGGGGAAGCATGCTTTGACTGGCAAAAGGGCCGGTTCCAATACGCGGAACCGGCCCTGCACGCCCTCATTCGCGACCCCTTAATCCTCTTTGTCCGTCCTGCGCTTTTCCCCGTCCCGTAACGCATCGCGTGCCCCACCCACCGCATTTCGCACTTTTCCTTCCGCCTCTTCGAGCTTGCCTTCTATCTTCCACTTCTCGTCGCCGAGTGCTTTCCCCGCGACTTGCTTCCCGGCCCCTTTTACTTGCTGGACTCCACCCTTGATCCTGTCTTTATCCATAGCACGGCCACCGAGTGCTTCCGTTTTAAGAACGCATCGGAGAGCGGTGAAGTTCCAAGCTTGACGGTGTCGAAGGCCTTCCCTATCGCTTGCAAGGAGGCTGGGGCAGAAGGACTTATGGCAACAAACAAGAATTGGCGGCAATGGAGACGACAGACACTGGCTGTGCGCGGCGGCCAAATACGGAGCGCGTTCCAGGAGACCTGCGAGGCGCTCTATCTCACCTCCGGCTACGCTTACGAAGGCCCGGAAGAGGCCGAGGCCCGCTTCAAGGGAGCGCCGGGCTATACCTATACGCGTTACGCCAATCCGACCATTTCGATGTTCGAAGAGCGTATGGCGCTTCTCGAAGGCGCCCCCTGTGGCCGGGCGACGGCTTCAGGGATGGCAGCAGTTGTTTCCACCTTCCTTTGCTGCCTGAAATCGGGCGATCACGTGGTAGCCTCTCGCGCCCTGTTCGGCGCCATTCGCTACGTCATCGAGGAAGTCCTTCCTCGCTTCGGCATCAACAATACGATCGTTGATGGCCGCGATTTGAGCCAGTGGCGGAGCGCGATGACTCCAAAAACGAAAATTGCCTTCTTCGAGACCCCCTCCAATCCGACGCTCGAAATCGTGGATATCAAGAAAGTCGTCGAAGTTGCTCACTCGGCGGGAGCTCTCGTCGCTGTGGACAACGCGTTCGCGACACCCGTCCTTCAGCGACCCTTTGAATTCGGCGCCGATATCGTCATCCATTCCTCGACCAAATATATCGACGGACAGGGGCGCGCCCTGGGTGGAATCATTCTGTGCAAGGAGGACTTCCTCAAAGACCACTTGCAGATCTTCCTTCGCAACACGGGGCCTGCGATCAGCCCTTTCAATGCTTGGCTGCACCTCAAAAGCCTCGAAACTCTCGAGCTGAGGATGCAAGCACATTGCCGCAATGCCGCCCAAGTCGCAGAATTTCTTTCGGGCCAAGGGAGCGTAACGCGCGTGCTATACCCGTTCCGCAAGGATCATCCGCAGCATGCCTTGGCAAAACGGCAGATGGCGGCCGGCGGCGGAGTGGCGACCTTCGAAGTTGGCGGGGGCAAAAAGGCGGCTTTCAGGGTGGCCAAAGCGTTAAAGCTCGTGGATGTGTCCAATAATCTTGGCGACGCCAAAAGCCTGTTGACGCATCCCGCGACCACGACGCATCAGCGCCTCACGCCTCAAGCCCGCTTGACCGCCGGTGTCACGGACGGAATGTTGCGCATCGCGGTCGGCCTCGAAGACCCGGCGGATGTCTGCGAAGACCTTGCCCAAGCGCTCGGAAAAATCTAGGGGGAAGGCCATGGAGTATCACGCAAGCGTCGTCTGGCGGCGGACCAGCAAGGATTTCACTTACGAGACGTATAACCGCGCGCATGAAATGCGGTTCGATGACGTGATCGTGCCCGCTTCCGCAGCCCAAGAGTTCAAGGGCAACCCGGAAAGGGTCAATCCAGAAGAAGCATTCGTGGGCGCGCTCTCCTCGTGCCACATGCTGACATTTCTCGCGATTGCCGCACGTAAACAACTCTCGGTCGACTTCTACACCGACCATGCTGTCGGGTATCTGGAGAAGAATCAGGCAGGCAAGCTCGCCGTCACGCGGGTCGTACTCCGCCCGAAAGTGGTCTGGTCGGAAGACACCGAGGTCTCGATATCCGAGCTCAACAAGCTCCATCATGAAGCTCATGAAGGCTGCTTCATCGCGCTTTCGGTCAAGACAGATGTCAAAGTGGAGCCTCTGTACGAATGATCGCCAGCCCGAAGCCCCGTTACGAAGAAATCACGCGGGGTATTCGTGTGGCGGTCGAACCGAGCTTTCTCGAAGACCAGTCCGAACCGGACGAGCACCGCTATCTTTGGGCGTACCGCATCACCATCGAGAACAAGGGTCGCGAAACGGTCCAACTGCTCTCTCGGTATTGGCGAATTACGGATTCACGGGGACGTGTTCGTGAAGTGCGCGGGTCCGGCGTAATTGGAGAGCAACCGACGATCGCTCCCGGTCAGGCTTATGAATATACGAGCGGTGCGCCACTAGAGACGCCTTCCGGATTCATGACCGGCACCTATCGAATGCGGGCGGCTTCGGGTGAAAGCTTCGAAATTACGATTCCGATGTTCGCGCTCGAAAGTCCGTACGAAGAGCGTCGCATGCACTGAGGAGAAACGCGAGCGGGAACTCCTCCCCTTCCCGCTATCGCCATTTCGCCTTTCGTCATCTGGGCTTCCCCTGGCGTTTTAACTAGAATGGATCGCGTTCGTCCTCCGGAGACTGTTGATGGATACCTGCCGCTTATCTTTGATCACAACGCCTTTGCCTGTAGAGCCCAAGCCTACGCGTCAGGACGCGGAGGAGGCGGTGCGAACGCTTTTGCGTTGGGCGGGCGACGATCCTGCCCGAGAGGGCTTGAAGGATACGCCGGCACGAGTGGTCCGTGCATATGAGGATTGGTTCTCCGGCTATGCCGATGATCCAGTGCTGTTCCTGCAGCGCACCTTCGAGGAGGTCGAGGGATATGACGAAATGGTCGTCCTGCGAGACATTCGTTTCGAATCGCATTGCGAGCACCACCTGGCGCCGATCATCGGTCGCGCCCATGTCGGATACCTGCCGGTCAACAAAGTCGTCGGCATATCGAAGCTGGCCCGCGTGGTTGACGCCTATGCGCGCCGTTTGCAGGTCCAAGAAAAGATGAATGCTCAGATTGCAAACTGCATCCAGCACATCCTCGAGCCCAAAGGAGTGGCCGTCGTCATCGAGGCAGCCCATCAATGCATGACGACGCGAGGGATTCACAAGACTGGGGTTACGATGGTGACCTCGACGATGCTGGGAGCATTCCGCGAGGACTCCCGAACGCGACGCGAATTCCTTGCGATGATCCGCAATCCGGCCCCCGGCTTCGAGAGCTGAGGGCTGAATGCCGCGGGCATCGCCGCTCGAAGTCGTCAATCGGCTGATCGCTTTTGATACGACCAGCCGCAACTCCAACCTCGCCCTGATCGAGTTCGCCGCCGGAATCCTGGAGGCGGCCGGCGCGAAGACGCGATTTACGCGGGATGATGCCGGAGCCAAAGCCAATCTCTTTGCAACCTTGGGCCCTCAGCGCGACGGCGGCTACGTGCTGTCGGGGCACACCGACGTCGTTCCGGTTGACGGACAGAATTGGTCGAGCGATCCGTTTGTTCCGGTCCTACGGGAAGGCAAGCTCTACGGCCGTGGTACCGCGGACATGAAAGGCTTCATCGGAACGGCCCTCGCGCTAGCCGATGAATTTTGCCAGCTGGATCTCAATCGGCCCATTCATTTCGCGTTTTCCTACGACGAGGAAGTCGGCTGCGTCGGCGTCCGCAGGTTGCTCGCGGACCTCGCAGCCAATGAGATCAGGCCCGCGCTCGCGCTCATCGGAGAGCCAACGATGATGCGCGTCGTGGGCGCCCATAAGTCCGGTGCGGTTATAGAAACGCTGGCGATCGGACGCGAAGGACACTCGAGCGCACCCTCGGCAGGGGCCAATGCGGTCATGATGGCGGGCGAATTCATAGGGCTCCTGGCAGCATTCGGAGAGGAGCTGATGGAGGATCGCGACAAGCATTTCGATCCTCCTTATACGACCGTACAAGCCAACGTGGTCTCAGGAGGTACCGCAGTGAACGTGCTCGCGAAGGAAGCGCGCGTGCTCTGGGAATACCGCGGCCTTCCGGATCGGGACGCCGCTTCTCTTGTCAACGACGCCGACAGCCGTGCAGCTGCGGATATCCTGCCACGCTATCGTTCGGGGGCGCCTGAAGCCTGCTTTCGCACCAATGTACGCGCGGCGTATCCCGGTCTCGTCCGCGATCCAAATTCGACAGCGGTGCAGCTCGCTTGTCGAGTTCTGGGCCAAAACGAAGTGCTCGCGGTCTCCTACGGCACCGAAGCCGGGCTATTTCAAGAAGCGGGAATTTCCGCGGTTGTCTGCGGGCCAGGTTCGATCGGAGAGGCGCATAAGGCCGATGAATTCGTCAGTCTCGAGCAGATCGATGCCTGCGCTGCTTTCTTGCGCCGTATCGGCGGGCTCGCGGCAGAGTAATGCGCGGCAGGCTCAGCCGGCGAGGGTGGTGAGCGGAAACTCGTACACCGTTCCGCAAAACTCGCATCGGGTCCGGATCACTCCATCTGGGTCGGGCAAATCCTTGAGCTCTTCGGCGGGATAGGCGCTCAGAACCGCGCGGATGCGATCGGGCCGGCAGCTGCATTCGAATCCCAGCGCTTCGGAAGTGTGCACGCGCACTTCATCCTCGTGGAAAAGCCGCCACAACACCGACTCCGCGGAGATCTCGCTATCGAGCAGCTCGATGTCTTCCAGAGAATCTAGGAACAGGCCAATCCTCTGCCAATCGTCTGAGGACTCGATTTCACCCGGCGTCCTGCCCGGCAAGGCTTGAACCATCAGCCCACCCGCACGCCATCCGTGGCCCACGCCCGCCCGATAGATCGGCGCCGCCGCCAAACGAACCCTCGTGGGCAATTGCTCGCTTTGGGAAAAGTAGACCTGCGCGGAAGCAGCCAATCCTTCTTGTGAAAGCGGAACCAGACCTTGATAGGCTTGAGCCCCAAGTTTCGGCTCAATCGTGATGGCGAGCGCCCCTTTACCCGCGAGCGCTGCAAAATTCGTCGGATGGTCCAGGCTCGCGAAAGCTTGTTCATCAAGCCGGGCATAGCCACGCAATCCCCCGTGGCGCTTGTTGGGCTCACCACCAGCGAAATAATCCGTAACCAGGAGATCAAGGGGGCCGTCACCCTTGATCTGCACGCTCAGCCGGCCCTCCAGCTTCAAGGCAGAACCGAGAATGGCCGAAAGGGCCAATGCCTCGGCAAGCGTGCGCTGCGCCGCCTCGGGCAGGGTATGGGCAGAGAGCGCTCGCGTACAGGTCGAATCCAGACGCGCCAATTGGCCCCGCAAACCGATGTTGATAAGGCTGAAGGGCAGCACGAAATCGCTCGCGGGCGCGGGCGTATAGGAGGAAGAAGAAGCCATGGACCTATCTGGGAGCGAGCCCGCAATTCCGCAAGAGCGCCCTATCCAAGACACCAGAGCAGGATCGCCTTCTGCGCGTGCAGGCGGTTCTCGGCTTCATCAAAAACGGCAGATTGCGGTCCATCGATCACTTCATCGGTCACCTCCTCGCCTCGATGGGCGGGCAGGCAATGCATGAAAATCGCGTCGCGTTTTGCGAGCACCATGAGTGCTCGGTTGACCTGATATTCCTTCAATAGCGCGCGCCGTTTTGCTGCTGCTTTGTCGCCCATCGACACCCAGGTGTCGGTGACCACGCAATCGGCGTTCAGCACGGCTTCCGCGGGATCACTTGTGAAAATCACTCGCGCGCCGGAATTGCGAACCCATTTGCGCAATCCTGCACGAGGAGCGAGCACATCGGGCGTGGCGACACGAAGACTGAAGTCGAAGCGCGCCGCGGCGTGAATCCACGACGTACAGACGTTGTTGCAGTCTCCGGTCCAGGCGATGACACGCCCCCGGATGGGTCCCTTCTTTTCCTCTGCGACAGCTTCGTCAGTCCGTTGATGACCGGTACGCTGGCGAAATCGGCAAGCTCCGTCAGCGTCGAATGATCGAGAGTGCGTATCATGATGGCATCGACAAACCGCGAAAGCACTCGTGCAGTGTCGCCGATGCTCTCGCCGCGACCGAGTTGCATCTCGGCGCCCGTCAGCATGATCGTGCTGCCGCCGAGTTCCTGCATGCCCACATCAAAGGATATCCTTGTGCGGGTAGAAGGCTTTTCAAAGATCAGGGCCAAGATCCGGCCCGGAAGCGGCGCGTCTTTATCCGCGGCACCGCGGGACATCCCGATTCGTGCTTCCTTGCGCTGACGAGCAGACGCAATGAGCGCTCTCAAGGTCGCACCATCGAAATCGGCAAGATCGAGGAAGTGGCGCGGCGCCGGCTCATCGGCCTTCTTGCCCTGCGCTACACGGGCGCTCATACGGCTTTCCTCTCCGATTCGAAACTGCGGCAAGTTTCGGAGATTGCCTGAACGGCCTGCTCGATGTGCTCTTCGCTGATGTTCAGTGGCGGAAGGAGCCGCGCGACATTTTCAGTTGCGCCGACGGCCAAGACTCGGTTTTCCCGGAGTCTCGCTATGAACACAGTGGCCGGTACATGCAGTCTGAGCCCGAGCAGCAGGCCGCGGCCACGGATTTCGGCGATGACATTTGGGTGCTCGGCAAGCAGCATGGCGAGATGTTGCTGCATACGGCCGGAAACACTCCGCATGCGATCAAGGAAGCCCGGTGCGAGCAGCAGGTCGAGCGCGGCATTTCCCACCGCCATCGCAAGTGGGTTGCCGCCGAAAGTCGAGCCGTGCGAGCCCACTGTCATTCCTTTCGCTGCTCGTTCGGTTGCGAGGCACGCCCCCATTGGAAAGCCGCCGCCCAAACCTTTGCCGACCGCCATGATGTCAGGCGAAAATCCCAATTCCTCATAGGCAAACAACCGCCCTGTCCGGCCCATCCCGGTCTGCACTTCATCAAATATGAGCAGCAGACCGCGAGAATCGCAGAACTCGCGCAAGCGCTTCAGGAATCCCGGAGGCGGGACGCGTATCCCGACTTCACCTTGTATGGGTTCGACGAGAATGCCGGCGGTCTCTGCGCCGGTTGCCCGTACGACAGCCTCAAAATCTCCGAACGCAACCTGATCGAAGCCCTCGACTTTGGGTCCGAAACCTTCAAGGTATTTTGGCGTGCCGCCGGCAGCGATCGTTGCCAGGGTCCGCCCGTGAAACGCTCCTTCGAAGGTGACAACGCGAAAGCGTCCGGGCGCTCCGGTCGCAAAATGATAGCGCCGCGCCATCTTGATAGCGCATTCGACTGCTTCGGCCCCGGAATTTGCAAAGAAGACGGTATCGGCGAAGCTCGCGTCAACGAGGCGCCGTCCGAGGCGTTCCTGGCCAGGAATTCGGTATAAATTGGAGGTGTGCCAAAGCTTTGCAGATTGATCCTGCAATGCCGCTACGAGTTGAGGATGCGCATGTCCAAAGGCGCTGACTGCGATCCCGGAGCCGAAATCCAGATAGCGCTCTCCCCGCCCAGTGAAGAGATAGGGCCCCTCGCCGCGCTCGAATTCGATGTCGGCCCGGTTATAGGTCGGCAGCAGCGGCGAAATCACGGAATTCTCCTCAAACGGTGCACGACGCACGAAAGCGCAAATTATACCCGAAACGGAAAATCGGAAGCCAGGAGCCAGTAGACAGAATTGCCAGCGAAATTGGACCAGCGGGCTGTTGTTGTGGACAAGCGATAGCGGATTTATGGCAGTTATTGTGGTTCTTGGGCCCTCTGCTACTCTATCTTGTGGCTTGAGGCGAGGGTATCCATGGGCTGGACCGATGAACGCGTTGAACAGCTAAAGACTCTTTGGACGGAGGGCCTTTCGGCGAGCCAGATAGCTCGCGTCCTAGGGGGCGTAACCAGGAACGCCGTCATAGGCAAGGTGCATCGGCTCGGCTTGGCGGGACGCGCAGGGCCAGCCAGAGCTGAGCGGCCTCGGAACGTCTCCCACAAGTCCGTCGTTCGGCTTGCCTCGCCCGAACCGGAAATCATCGAACAAGATCCGGTCACGCTTGAAGATGGAAGCTACGCCACCGTGCTCACGATCAATGATCGGATGTGCCGGTGGCCGATCGGCGACCCGGCCGAAAGCGCCTTCCACTTTTGCGGCCGGAAACCCAAGTCCGGTTCGCCTTATTGCGAGGCGCACGCGCGCAAGGCTTATCAGCCTCAGAATATGCGGCGCGATCGACGGGCTGCACAGTGATCGAGATGTTTCAGCTGTTACAAAAAGAGAGGCCCCGCGCGGGGGCTATGCAGCGAGGCCTCTCTCGGTAGCGCAGTTTGGGGAGCTGCGCGTATCCAGATTGGTCAGAGGGGCCGATTGTGCCGTTCAGTATCTGTGGCCATCTGGAGCCATGAACGTGCAAGGCTGCGATATGCATCGCGCACCTCGCTTGAAGTCGCTTCCGCAGCCCTTGCCTCAGCCTCCGCCGCCCACTGCCGATAACTGGCTAGGCGTTGGGGCCCGCGGGACACCGTCTCAAGCCGAATTGTCTGTTCTAAAGGATCAAGCACATTCGTTCCCCAGCGGGGTGACAACTCACGAGGATACGAATTGTTCCCCCTGCAACGCGCAGCTCGACCTCGATTTCAGGCGAGGTCGAGCTGCTGTTTACATTGGATAGTTAGGCTCGCCAGATCGGCTGGTCGGGCTGAGTCATGGCACCGGCCGCGGCGCCAGCCGCCGCGCCGACCACTACGCCGACCGGCCCGCCAAGGAGCCCGATTCCCGCGCCAATTCCGGCTCCAGACAATCCGCGATCCTCTGTCGTCGTTCCGCACGCCGACAGCAACGCCACGGCCGCGATCGTTATCAGGAACGTTTTCATGACCGTCTCTCCTTCCGACATTCCCTAAAGGACAACGGTATGCACCGGTCAAGGTTCCGGGCCGACGCAGCGCGGACAGATCATCAATTGCGGCGTAAATCTGGCAGCGCCGCACGTTCGGTCGCGATACCCACCCACGCAACGAAGTTGCGCGAACTATCATCCGTGTGCAGACAAAATGCGACGCGTCTCAGTAGAAGACGCCATACACTACGTCGAGAACCGGGCCGGTGAATCGGTTGACCAGCAATGCATCGGGTCCATAGCGCACCCATTCATAACCTGGAGGCGGAGGAGGAAGACCGATCCATTCCCAGTCGACGA
>WNFL01427974.1_pt1 | contig 26528 bp, 24 predicted proteins | sample 5400361 | NCBI WGS metagenome assembly WNFL01 (sample SAMN13153351, study PRJNA577476) | soil metagenome | isolation source: 40 cm soil on Douglas fir-dominated hillslope | place: USA:California | collected 2013-09-17
TAGCTTTGGCGGTTCCACAGTCCAGACATTTGATGATCAGAAAGTGATCTCCACGGGACCTTATGCGATAGTAAGACATCCAATGTACGTGGGAGTTCTCATCATGATGACAGGTGTACCACTAGCACTGGGCTCTTGGATTGGACTTGCATTCCTTGCTATCGTATTACCCACGCTACTATGGAGGATACTGGATGAGGAGAAACTCCTGAAAAAGGATCTGTCTGGGTATATTGAGTATACTCAGAAAGTGCGGTATCGCCTCGTGCCTTATATTTGGTAAATTGTTGCTCGCATTCTTTGAGAGTCAATCAAACAAGAAACACACTAACACAGTGTCCCGGACGATCACCGGATAATGCACCCCGTTCTCGCTATGCTCGACATGCTAATCCGTAGGCATGGGACGTGCAGAGCTTGCCGCCGATTTGCGTGTGTTGCGGTTGAGCAGTTTATTCAGATAGGCTTGCTGCCAGAGCGCGATACCTGTCAAAACAATGCTGGGGAGCGTTACAAACTGAATGACAAGTCTAAGCGTCTGATCGCCGGCGATGGGCGAGTAAAAATACATCCCTAGAGTGGCAGCAGCGATCAGGTGAATGACTCGAATTCCATTGCGCAAATTTTTGTTACTCATAATTTGCTCCTTAAGTATGATTTTCCTTCTACATGATCAATATAGCAGTTCATTGTGTAGGAAATGTGAATAAGAGTGTCAGAAGTTGTGGATGGTTTGTACAAAAAGTGCACCAGGAAACATTGCTTACCGCACCGTTTGTTACTAGAATAAGGCTAACTTGAGACGCGGCAAGCCGTAACAAATTCTGTCGTGAACGCCTATATTTTTTCAAAAGGCAAGGCGCTTGTAGATCAAAAGGTTGCCCAATACAGCGTTCCGGATAATCACCGGGATAATGGACCGGACCCTTGGGAGAGCACCAAGGACAGGCGGCTGGGACTGTGCGCGTTTTCGAGCATTGTTCTGAACTTTGGCAGTTTTCCGTTTCCAAGTCTTTTTCTCACTAGCAGCTGGTAACGCAAATCGGTAGCTAGCATCTATGAATGTAAAGGCGCCGCAGCTCTCAAGGCAGATAAAACTTCACGAAGAAAGGTTGATGTCGATGAACAGACGCGATACCATGCTCAGCTTGATACAGGACACAGCCTTGCCGGACTACATTCCGGCAGCTTTTTTCCTACATTTCGATAGCGCCTACCATCAAGGTCAAGCGGCGATTGACAAACATCTGGAATACTTCCGTTCCACTGGGATGGATTTTGTCAAAATCCAATATGAACTGCCTTTCCCACCTTCAGTTCCTATTCGCAAGCCTGGAGATTGGGCGCACGCGCCGCTATGTTCAGAAGAGTTTTTTGAAGCGCCAATCCATGTAGTCGAGGGCCTGGTCAAAGCGGCTAAGTCTGAAGCCTTAGTGATCTTGACCATCTATTCGCCTTTTATGTGGGCCGCGCATCTGGCCGAAGATGGGGCAATTACCAACCATCTGCAAGAGAACCCAGAAGCCGTAAAGAAGGGGTTGGAGATCATGACCGAAAACGTGCTGACGCTGGTGCGAGGTTGCAAGCGAGCAGGCGTCGATGGTTTCTATGCTTCGTCTCAAGGAGGTGAAGCCTTCCGCTTTCAAGATCCGAACATATTTCAAAAGTACATCAAGCCGACCGACTTGGCAGTTTGGGATGAACTCTCCTCGTGTGCCTTCAACATTCTTCATATTTGCGACTATGAAGGAGGATATGACGACCTGACGCCTTTCCTGGATTACCCTGGTCATGTGGTCAACAGCAGTCTGAAGGTAGGCGATCAGACTCTGACCCCAAAGGACGCATCGCAGCTGTTTGGGCGACCATTCATGGGCGGTGTGGAGCGGAAGGGTGTCCTGACTACCGGTAACTCGGAAGTGATTCGGCAAACCGTAAAAGATGTTCTAGAGCAAACACCAGAGCGATTCATCTTGGCAGCGGACTGTACAGTACCAAGCGATACGCCGTGGGAGAACTTGAGGACAGCCATTGAGACGGCTCACCAATTCCGACGGTAGATATCGTCAGTGGGATCCACATGGATTGTGAATTAGACGCAAACTTTAGCGAACTCTTGCGTGCTGCTGCGGTACATTTCAAACAAAATGTACCAGCAGAAGGTATTTTGCGTAGATAATCTCGTTCCACCCCAAGCGGTAAAGCAAGGCAAGGCATAAGGCCGCATCAGCCGACGAACTAACTGATTTCACAAAACAAAAATATATCAAAGACAATAAATCAAATCGAGAGAACCTCAGACAAGCCAACCTGTAGTAAGCTATATGCTGCCAATCCGAGAAAAAGACCTGGCATTGCAGGAATCAATCCATCATTGCCTCTGCGTATCCACCATCGTCGCCAAAACTCAAAGCCGAACAAGGACATGATCACCGCGGGAAAAGGAAACAAGAATCCTATCATGGCAACCGCCAGGAGATCCGCACGCCCAATCATTTCCTTCCGAACCCCAAACCCCACCAAGAGCGCTGGCCACGACAATGGATAAAACAAAAATGGTAGAGCAAACAATGCTGGAATACGGCGGAAAAGTCCCCATATAACATTCAAAACCAGTATCGATACGTGCAACTTACCAGAGGGAAAGGCAAAGATGGCGACAATTACAAAAAAGACCTCAATGAATGGTACCAAACGCGTACGAAGATCTATGAAACTGAATATTGCGAATGAAAGAAGCAAAATTGCTTGGATAGATGTCACGACCATGAATCCTTTTTATTTAATACGGTCACCCTGAAAGAGCCCCTTGAAGCCTTGTCGCCCCAGCATCTTGTGCTAAGGACATGAGCATGTCAGGTGTTGAATTGTAATAGTCAGGATTGGATTGATAGAGTTTCGCCATCGATCCTAATTCAGCAGAATATTGATTCGCCACCACTCCCACCGAAGGAAAACCTGCTCCTTCCAATTTGTTTTGAATGGCTGGAAAAACTTGTTTGAATTCCTCTGCCGATCCACCGAAGTTTTCCAGCATGGATTGAGCCGCTCTTGGATTAACGCCTTCGATCCCGACGTCTACGGGCGCACCATTTGATTGTCTTTGATTGAAATTACCGATGCGGGCGGCAAGATCCTGCTTGCGCGCGTCAAGCTCGTGCCCGTGAGATAGCCCACCCGCAAGACGCGCGTGGTTGGAAAGTCCCATGGCACTAAATATATTGGACATGGTGTTCATCGTGCTGGCTTTATCCAAGCTGCTTGACGGTCCACTCAAGCTGACGCCGGCTGTGCCCTCCCCCATCCCACTCATAGCTCCCCTAGTTACCACGGCCTCTCCACCACCCGCGACAGCCGGCGCAGCACCTGCAACACCTGCCGCGGCAGCTCCTCCAGTCGCAACAACTCCTCCAACTAATGCAACCGTGCCTATAATACCTTTCGCAACATCCCACATTTTTCCAAGGGTTTCGGCAGCTGAGCCAAGGGTGATGCGTCCCAGTATGCCAGTTGTTGTAAGCAATAAACCGGCCGCACCAAACATCCAGAGGATTCGGATCATGCCAGACATCACACCCACGCCACCACTGACTCCCAAATAGGTGGATGCCAGGATGCCCGCCTTGAATATTCCTCCAGCCATAATCGGCATGATCGCCACCAGGACCACACCTTTGATCCACAAAGAGCGAAGCCATCTCATCTCAGGGATCGGACCCAGCACTGCTAACACATATAAAGTGGACTGAGCAACACCGAATGCGAAGATCATGGCGGCCAGAGACAGCAAAGCGCCAAGACCGAGCGCGATCGCAACGATCCCCTGCAGAAATACCACGGTGCCCGACAATTGGATCGTCGGCACAAAACTCTGCACAATCATGACATCCAGAAACTGTCTTGCTAAAGATGAAGTTTCCCCTAAAACCGCAGCCATAGTCCACCATCCAAGGCGGACGATCATATCCAGGAACGGACCACAGACAATTGCCAGAACTCCTGCTGTGAGCCAATCACCAAGGACTTGCAGAGGGGAATCCATCTCGCCCAGCAATTTATTCCAGTGATACATGGCAAGCCGCAGGATAAACAAAGCCACAGCCAGAGATCCGGCGACAGGCAGACTGGAACGCGCTACGTCAGAGTATGAACCCCTGGATGGAGCTTGAACAACCTGCACAAGAACCGAGGTCCATGTGGAGAACTCCTGTTTCGCCGCATCTTCATTTGCTTCCGCCGCCTTCATGAAAATATTGCCCAGAGCTTCAGATATTGTTTCAGCAGGGAAAACCAGCCGATGAATGATCTTCGATACCGAACTAACCAACACAGAAGTAGGCCCGCCTTCCTCCGGCGGCTGGGGAGGCTGCGGAGTCTCAACAGGTTGAGGCGGCGGTGGAGTTCCATCCGCCAACACGACACTGACCCCTCTTGAGATAACCATAAGGCAACAAAGCGACAACCCAAGAAAAAGGATGGCACCGAGACGCCGCAATAGAAACTTTCTATGATTACGATTGTTCATTCCCTGCCTCAAAGGATGGATGAAGGTCCCTGCGATAACCGGTCAGGAAGTTCCGCTCGCGCTTATTCTCGCGCACCAATTGATCAACCGCAGCAGATATTAAGATGCTGCCCTTTTCGCCATAACAAACTTTTTTATAACCGCACGCGAGGCAGGTGTCTCTATCGCGAAGAACCGCAAGCGGAAAGTTAGGACCCACGCGCGCGGCCTCATACATCTTTACGACCATGCCGAGCGCATCACCATGTTCGATGGAGAGATTGATGGGGTTGGCGGAACCAATATCGCGATCCAAACTATACAGGTAGGGCCGCTGACCAGGCCAGCCCTTATCGTCAACCAGATCGGAGTTATACACAAGGGCAAAGCGCAAGGCGTCCTGTCGTTGACCCGATACGAGAAGACCAAGATAAATGCTCCGAACTTTTCCAACAGTCACATCCCAGCCCCATACGGGAAAGTGAACTCGCGAACTTGAATGAACGCCAGGAACAGATAGAGAGACGACGAATTTCTTAAAGTCTCGTATGATCTTATTACCTGGCGGCAGCTTCATTTCTGTTTTCCAATCCCGCATCAGAAAGGCCCAAACACGCACATACGACAGCACACTTTTCCACGATCCGCCCAAATTGTTGAGTTGGTTCTGTAAGCCATAAACATTTTGACCAGCTCGATCCCCCTTAAAGAGAATAGTCAACTCAGGCGCAGCACCGACCGAGGTATGACGGCTGCGCAACAAGACAACCTGCTCGATATATCTTTTGACATCGGGAATCAGTGCGGCCAGACCATACCCTTCCAAACATTCCACCATGCTTTTTCCCGTCGCATAATCTTCCAAAGCCTGCCACACTACGTCAAAAACCTCTTCTGGCTGCACATTCCTAACATACCAGTGCGCGGCAGATGGACAGAAGGAATACAACAACGCAGCCACGATTGGATTGGGTTTACCCTTCGTCTGCCTAGCAGCCTCGAATATATCCCTATACATGATCTTTCACCCGGGAACGTGAAAGTTGTCTGGCGGCACGCGGCCACTCGACGGTAATTACATAGGTGTGTCTATAATACATCCATACCCAAAGCGTCATGAGTCGCTCTGACCTGGAGCGTCTAGAAAATTTATCTAATATGTCCGGGTGCTTTTCCTGCATCCATTTATCAAATACGTTCATGATCACAACTATCCTGTCGAATTAAGATATGCCAAAAGACCCATGAAAACGATAGTCCGCCATGCGCCAGGCGTCTTGATGCCAGTCTCGATTTTCTTCTTAGTAATTGAGCGCACTAAGATCTGAGCCAGCCCGGTCACCATCAACGACATGGACATCACAAGCAGTATTCCTTCACCCGCGAAAGTGAATAAGCACCACAACAATCCAACCCAGAGTTTCGCGTCTCCTCCGCCTATCAGTCCCAACCCCCAAGCCTGGAAAATAAAAATGCTTCCCATCCAAAGTGCAGGGTTGCCGGGAAAACCGACAAGGAAACCAAAAAGCATTAGAGGCAGAGATATCCAATTCGGAACTCTGTGATATTTCAGGTCATAGAGCGCCACTAGAATAATCACGAAAAATAATAAAAGGAAATAATAGACTGACATCGTTACGGACTCACCTTGGTATTCCAGAACGCCGCAGGCACACCGTTGAAATTCACATCGGCGGCCAGGTCACTTGGGAGATCTTTGACGTCGGATGGCAAGAATTCGCCTTTCTCGCTGACCGTCAGCCATTCAATGCAATGATCCATCGAACACTCTTCATAACTCGCGCTCCAAAACAACCGGTAAGGAACCCGATTACCCCAATACGGCATGTATTCATTCAGGTATATTTGTAGAAACTCAGGCGTAGCCGGTGCCCACCGAAGCAGCAAGGTTATGTTTCGATAAGTTTTGTCGCCGACAGTTTTTTCGTCGGTGGTAAATACTGCTCGGGCTTGAGGCAGATACTTACGACCGGCCAGCACGCCCTTCAAATCCACTTCAGGAAAATCCAGACGCGCCACTATCCCCAACCTGGATTTGCAGACGGCACCCACGCTTGTAACCTGCAATTCTGTGCAAGGCAAAGGGCCTGCTACATCAAGAACAGTCGCTTCAGACTCCGGAGCAACAATATTGCGTTCTCCAGGCTGGAGATTGCTGGTTATGGGCAAAGCAAGCACAAGCAAGACTGGCAGCAGAATGAGCGACTGAAGTTTGAAATTTAACATGCAGACAGCATAAAGTAAGAATACCGGGGGTCCCCCATCGAGTGCAACGCCAGCAGAAAGCGAAGGTTTCACACATCTGTTAGGATTTATGAAAATTCAAAATCGGGAAGGATTATTTTTAAACCACATCTAAGTGCAAAAAAGGTAAATCCGCGAGTATTGGTACTTCCTGTTTTGCTAATTGTTGAGATGGGTTTGATAGGTCCTGCGGCATGACGTAACTAGCTTTATTCAATATCCAGCCTCTCAGAACACGCTCTGTATAACCGAGCGGTTGCAAGACTTCAAAGACGGCCCGAAAAGCCAGTTCCCTATATTGAAGAACATCAATTGCGCGCGGATCCAGTTCATTCGGTAGATCCCAAGCATATACGCCTGGTCCTCGAGCAATATAAATAAAACGAATTATTTGACCCCTTCTGACGGCTTTGCCCTGTACTTCCAATTGCCGCGCAGCGCAAAAGAGGGGAGACAGAGCGCTATATTTACTCAGGTCACGCCTTAGAGTTTGGCTAACCAACAATTGTTTAAGAGGAATATACCGTTTCTTCAAAGAACCCAACTGCTCATCAACCATTTCTAAAATTTCAGGCAAAAGATTTGGAAGCTTGGCAGGATCCGTTTCCTTCGCTAGAATTTCTAAAACACTTCTTTGGATATTTGCCACAAATTTCGGAGTGTCACTGCGGCGCAGGGCAATCCCCCGAATTTTGTGATCTCCATCAGGGGATAATCCATAAAAACGATTCGCCACCGAGATATTCGGGTTCTCACGAGTCGCGAGAAATGCAAACCAAGGATAGATCGTGCCATCAAAATCCATCGGTAAGCCCGTTTGCTCTGCAATTTTGTTGGCAAGGGTTTGAAAATCATCAGCCGTTGCGCCCTCTTTACAAAGAAATACACTGTCTACATACACATGCTTTGGCTCAAATCCCATGGATGCAGCGATGGATCGAGCCCTCATAACATTCTTTCTGGAAAGATAGGAGACGACTTCATGGGCATTGAGGCGGCCAAAGGTCGCCATCGCAAAACCCAAGCGTCCATAACAAACAACCCCAAGCCATTTCAAAGCATCAGTAACAGCCTTACGATCCGTTGCAGTGGCAAGCACCTTATATCGTTGTTGCAAAGTACGATAACGCGGATCATTTTTAGCAGTGGATTTTAATAGCCTTTTTAGGGCAAGCCGTTTATCCCTCATCGGCTTTAGCGCTTGCGGAATAAGCCCGGGAACGGTGAGAACTTTTACCCCTAAATCTTTTATCTCATAGCCTTCTCTTACATCATCAATACTGACAACTGTTTCTGGGGAAACGTTGTACTTGATCATCAAAGAAGGCATCATTGAGCTAAAATCGAGAATAGCTACATTTCTAAAAATTCCAGGAGGAGGCTGTAAGACTAATCCGCCTCGGTCACCTCTTACAAATTCACTAAACTTCTTGGCGATCTCGCCTTTTTGCCTTTGGTAGGGAACCAGCGTGCCGCGCTTTAGGGCTGTTAGATTTATCATGGCCGCCATTGCTGCCCCAGGAGAGCGCCGAGCCACCTCTTGAAGTGGAAGACAACTTAGCCGTGAATGTTCCATTGCCCCAACTAATTGGTATTGGTTGTAGGTCATGCAGTTTTCGACGTCTACATGCCAACGACCACGCAGATGAATTTGAGGCGCACGGTAATGAGCGCGCCCATAATTGAAGAAATCAACGGGTTTCTTACGCAGGACAGGTAAAGACGGATCACGGTTGAGACTAAGGGGAATTCCTGTTTTTTGGGATAACTCCAGCAGCCTTGAAAGTAACCACCCATCTCCAAAATGAGTCTGGATTACATAGGGATCAAAGCTCAATAAAATACCATTTAAAAGACTGAGAAGCTCATGCGGCTTGTCCAGCGGCAAACGCAGGTAGGATTTCCCGTACTTTGCGATCAGGAATTTGGGCGATTTGTGGGAGGGGTCGGTATCTGGTCTGAGGCTCAGTATTCGCAGGGTCGGCGACTCGGGATCCAGATCATCCGGCTTGTCAAACGCCTTGATGCTCACTAATTTTCCATCGTCTTCTGAAACAACCTCACAACGCGCCATCAGGAAAACATTATTGGCGGCCGCGTATCGAACAGTTAGAGGAATATCAGCATCATAAAAAATTATGTCAGCAAAGCTATCCTGAACTTCCCGAAAGAGCTTGTGAAAGAGCGCGAAGTTAGAAACCCCAATCCCCATGACGACTTGCGGGCCGTCAAACAAATCTTTCTTTGTCTCAACACGTTCTAGTCTTACGGTTTCTCTGGAATATTTTTTCCGAAGAAATACACCCAGGTCATGCAAGCGCCCATTAGACCCGCGCGCATAGAAAACGGTTTCAAAAGCCTGATAGAAACTATATGGCTTTCCGTCCTCTCCGACCAACCACAAAACGACGCCCTTTGTGGGATGGGCGTAAAGGTCAAACAGCCAGCCGACATACTTCTTCAAACATGGGACGTCAGACGTTGGATATCCCGCCTTAGCTGATCCATTTCTTTACGGATATTATTCAGTTCACAATTATATTGATTACGGATTTCAGTCAATTGGCTGGCATGATCTAAATCCCTTTCCACTTGAATAACGATGAGTGCCGCCAGGATTGGCAGATACCCGGTGGCATGATAAATTGCCGACCTTTGATTCAAAATGTATTCAGCGTACTTTTTAAAAATACTGATGTATGCGATGGTGGGAGGAAGCCCTTTGAATAAAGTCTTTAGGGAAGAAATGATTTTATGCGCGTACTCTGTGTTAGACGGGCTATCTCTGGGCATAGAGGATTCCTAAAAGAGTAAACTCTGGGAGGGTTCATTTTCCGAAGCTTCCTCAATTGGAATAATTTCATCCGCAACCGTGGCTAAAAGAGGGAAGAAACGCTTGTGATCCTCAATCTCTACTTTTGGCACAAGTAGAGCAATATAGTTGGAAAGTGAAAGACGTTTTGTTAATTGACAGCATTGCTCAAATATTCTTTCACGAACCGATAATTCGACATCTGCGTTATAGAAATGGTGCAGTGGGTCCAATATGAGGACCGACTTGTTTTCCTTGTCCGCTTCCATGAGTAAATCCAAAAGTTGAAAGCAGGTCCGCGCCCGCACAAGTCTCAGGCGATCTAATATTTCGTCAAAATCATTAGTGTATCGAAAGACTGAATAACGCACATCATCGTGATCGACGAACCAGTCGCCAGCCGCAATGAGCAAAAAACTTCCGCGCAGTACCCATTGCGTGATTAGCTCAATAATATTTTCCCTTTCTCTGCCGTTGGTTTCGAGTAATAGGAGTTGACCAAATTGGACAGGACTTATCCAGTGGACTGCGTACTTGGTGGGTAAATTGGATGATGTATTCATTCCCACTACAATACATTCCATATCCAATAAAAACAATCCATCACCGGGGGATTACCGATGGGATATTTTGATGGAATTTTTTATTGATTTTTTGATTGAGCCAGAAGTGGGGTGTCAGAAAGCCCCGCCGCCTAGTAATGGTGGTGGCTATTCCCTAAGCCTAAAAGGCGGGGCTTCTAGGGCAATGCCCAGAGACTCTAGCCTGAGTCTCAAAATGTTATTTGCAGCGTTTTCGTCTCTATCAATGATGAGACCACAGACTGGACAGCTATGCACGCGAACCGATAAGGGCTTCTCAACCATTGTTCCACAGCAAGAGCACATCTTCGATGTGTTGCGAGGATCCACCAAGACAACAATACGACCAGCATTCTCAGCTTTGTACGTGGTATACGTTATCAATTGGTTCCAAGCCGCATCAGAGATGCTTTTTGCCAGACAATGATTCTGAAGCATGTCTTTCTGCTTCAATTTTTCAAAAGAAATCATGCCAAAACTGTTTACGAGCTCATGACTCAATTTATGAGCGAAATCCTTACGCCTGTTGGCAATCCGTTGATGGATGTGTTGAACTGCCCTGCGTCGCTTTACTCGTTCAGGTGTTCCTTTTTCAGTCTTCGAGAGCTTGCGTTGAGCTTTTACCAGTTCGTTCTCGTCTCGCCTAAAGAAGCGCGGGTTTTGAAATTTCACACCGTTGGATAGGGTAGCAAAACTTTCAAGCCCAACATCAATACCAACAGCCAATTCATTGAATAGCAATGGGTCAACTTCCACTTCGCAAGCGAAGCAGGCATACCAGTTGCCAACCGTATCGCGTTGAATGGTAAGCGTTTTGATGCGCCCATCAATGGGGCGATGAAGGATGATTTTTACTGTACCGACCTTGGAAAGGAATAAACCGCTATCAAGTAGTCTAAAGCCACTTTGCTTGAAAGTGAAACTATCATACCAACCATAACCCCGAAAGCGTGGATAACCTGGCTTCTCTCCCATCTTTACCCTACGAAAAAATGCTTTGAAAGCCAAATCAACTCGCTCCTGTACATTCTGCAACACCTGAGAATGCACACCTTTCAGTTCAGGATGTTGCTTCTTCCAAAGTGTGAGCAGTTTATGGGTATCGTACAGCGAAAGCACCTTCTTTTCCTGTTCCCAAGAGTTTTTTCGAGTGGCAAGTGTCTCATTATAGACCCAACGGCAAAATTCCAGAGTTTGCATCAACTTCGTCCGTTGGCTCCTAGAAGGTTGCAAGCGATATTTAAAGGTTCTCATACGTACTCTATTGGTAAAGTCTACTCGCTTCACTAATAATGGTGATAATTCCACCATTCTTCCGCCGGCCAACTAATCAGAGCCGTCCGAATTTCCTGTCTGCTACGAAGGCCAAACTTATAGAATATGTTCTGGAGATGAGTTTGTATGGTTGAATATTCAACGCCTAGCATAGAAGCAATCTCATAATTCCTGTGTCCCATGCAAACCAAAGCGACTACCTGCCGCTCACGGATGGTCAGCGAAAACCATTGTTTTCTTACGGTTGGGTCCTCTGGGAAAATTTCAAATTCTTGGGGAGTGGTTTTCTCATTCGTCTGATTTTCCCCTGCTTCCTCAAATTCTATAACTGGCTCTACTTGAACAGCTAGCTCATAAATCTGAACTCCAGTGACTTCACTTGCAAAGGCACGACCCTCTTCGCCCTTGTTCTTTTTGAATAGTCGTTGCAACCACGGAGGAAGTAGATACATTCTGAGTCCTATTGAAATCTGCGATCAATGTACACCAGTCTTTCTCTTGGATAGCCAGGCTCAGAATTTATCGTACTTTTTGATCCAAGATGCAATTGTAAGTAGGTCCTAGAACAATCAGTCCTAGTCGGCGTGATTATATTAGAACATCTGTTCTTTCCCAAACCAGCAAAGGGTCTGCAATGCTTTTGCAATGAATGAATATCGCTTCGCTCTTACGAAATGAAACGTGTATGAAGGCGTAATCAAGCTTGGCAGAATCATAACGGCTTATTGCCAGATTGTTTGAACCTTCACACATTATATATTGACAAGGGATACGCGCCCTGATTTAACCCGACGACCATCCTGAAGAATTCCCAAAGATGGTCGTAAATGAAAAAAAATTATGTTGGCCACTGGTCTGAGGGGCAGGTCAGCGACCAGCACCCTGATCATATTCAGGCTGTATGTTTTACATAGGGATACTTGCGTCATATAATAGCCCTTGTGAAATTTATTCGCCGTTGGATTTTCCTCCCCGTCTATCGCTACATTTACGCGCCTATTTTCGACGCGATCTATAATTACGTACATCGAAACGACCCCCCCCCCCCGCCATTGGTTTGCCAGATATGTGGCAAGCCGGGACACAGGGAGCGATATTGCCCGAACGCGAGAGAGTTAGGCTATTAGCTAGGAAACCCCATGCCGAGTTGCCCACGTTGTGAGTATGAATAAATACAGTAAAGTTATTGAGTTTGGTACAAAAACAAATGCTGATACTTATATATTGGCAGGCTGGGAGCATATTGAAACCCGCGCGGAGCCGTTTATTTTAGGCAGAACAATTATTATCTATCGGGTGGGCTGGCCGTGTGACAACGGCGAGCCTGTTATGCCGCCTACAGACGACGATCTATCAGGGTTGGAGGAAGGACCATCTGTGAATTGAATAGGGGATTTTGACTTCTCTGATTCCTCCTCCTTATTTCCATGCTAATTCCAGGGCGAGTATCCCATATCATCACTTAGATTTGACAGTTCTGTCTATTACTTTTTAAAGCTCACCTCGGCAGGTATATGTGGTGTAAGGGAACACTCGCCAAAATTATATATACTCCACCAAGCAAAACTAATCTCTGAATTATCAATATATCGCCATTAGGATAAGCAGACCTAAACAAACGAAGTAGCCAAAGGTAAAGAGCATTCGTCCCGCAAGATACTCAAGTTCGTCTCGGTCAAGATGTACTAAGCGTAACCAAAGAACACGAAAGAGAGCAGGCTTCTTTTTTTGACTTACCCTGCTCAAGGCAAAGAAATACCGGGACCGCTCAAGATGCGGTCCAAATACCAGCGACCATCCGTGTCGCGTCGTACGAGTGTATACACGTCAGAGGTCGTTTCTTTTCCTGGTATAAAGATGGTGAGTTGCGCTTTCCAGACCTGAGCATCTTCATCAATGGTTTGGACATCGGTAACAGAGCCTCCGGAAGAACTGCCGATATTTCCTGACTGGCTTTGCCATATGCTCGATGCCTGATTATCTCTGAAATAAGCACAACCACCTTCGGTCATTCCCGTACAGACCATCTTGATCCAGCCCTCTTCATCATACATTGGCGCATACATAGCAGCCAATGCCATTAAAGCCGGAGCCGAATCATCCTGAATGGGGTAGATGATAGCCAGCGGAGTAGGATCATAAACAGTGTTGCTTTGCGCTTTCGCCGTATACACGATAACAGGTATGACCGCCACGACCAAAAGTATCAATAGGGATTTTTTGAAATTCATGATACACCTCCTTTCAACTCACTATCGATCACCTGCTTGAACGCCTCCAGAGGCTGAGCACCAATAAATGCTAAACCATTGATAAAGAAAGTCGGCGTCGAACGCACACCTAGACTAATGGCAAAATCAACATCGCTCTGCACCAGGTCTTTGTAATCTTCATTTTCCAGACAGGGACGAAAAGATTCCATGTCCAGCCCAAGATCAGCGGCGATCTGCATATAAAGTGCAGTATCCAACTTAGTTTGATTTTTATATAGCTCATCGTGATAGGGCCAAAAAGCTCCCTGCTCATACGCACACATGGACGCCTCGGCTGCCTGAAACGCACTGGAATGAATTGACTTCAAAGGCAGATGACGATAAACAAAACGAATTTTCCCGGGATAAGCATCTAAAAGCGGCTGCAGCGTTTGATCATGGAAACGGGCGCAGTATGGACACTGGAAATCACTGAACTCCACGATCACAATCGGCGCATCATCGGGGCCAATGGAAGGAAATCCATCCACTGGAATATCATATCGCTTTTGCACTTGGGGTTGTATCTGGGCAGGTTGCGCATCATTGCCTTTTGACAATGATGTACCTCCTAAAAATCCCAAAAAAACGCCAACCACAAACGCGATTACACACAAAATTAGAATTTCAGGCAATCCTACTTTTTTCATTTTAAACACATCCAATTCTTCAAAATTCGTTCACCACGTAGAGGGCAACAGTCTGTTCCACAACGAACCGAGGCGCAGTGGAAATTGACTCAGCCGTGGATTTGCGCCGCCACTTGAGAAATGCATCCACTATTTCCGGATCAAACAGACTCCCCGACGCCTGTATAAAGTATGCGAGCAGCTTTCCTTCGGGGATTCCATCCCGATACGGTCTGTCATTGAGCATCGCATCCCAAACATCGATCACAGAAAACAATCGGACGAAGCGAGGAATTGCATTACCCTTCAAGCCAAGCGGATATCCACTTCCATCCCACCTCTCGTGATGCAGATAGGCGATTTCGGTAACCATATCTGAGTCGCGCAGGAGTGTCATCCACGCAAATGCAATCTCGGGGTGCTTTTTAATCTGGCAGTATTCTTCTGTGCTGAGGGCTCCCTTTTTCCGAAGGATAGACAAAGGAATGGCCATTTTGCCAATGTCATGCAAAGAAGCACTGAGGTGCAGGAGTTTTATTTCCGAGCTGCATATTCCAACATAGCGCGCAAAGTCAAAAAAATACTTTGCAGTACGAATAGAATGTATATAAGTAGCCAGATCATACTGCCGCAAGCCCTGAAGCCATGCTGAAGCAAAATTGCTGATTGCCAAAATTACCTACCAGACATATATTCCAAAATGAAAGACGCCTGCGATCCCAATCGCAAATATCACTATCCCTGCCAAAATGAGGATTCTTGTTTTCATGAAGACCGCAATTAATCCAGGATATAGGCCCAGAGCGTGTCAGCCTGAGTTGCCTGACCAGTCAACGTATTCCATGCTATAGGTAGTTCAACATCAAACATCACACCCGCGTTCAACATGGAAAGTTCAACGGCAGGCGTTTTCTTACTGACACGGAAAACCGGATTGGACCGGAGTTCACCGCGAAGGACAGCGCGTTTGTTCTTCAAGATTGTTTTCAATGCCTCTGGCGATTCAAGCGTACAAATAATCGTCTTACCGACCTCTGCATCATGGAATTCCACGGTATTCACCGGACTATTGTGGATCTGATAATCCATAACAATCGTCTTGCGACCGAACGATAAGCTAGTAGTCTTTGTTAACCAGGCAGTAAGATCCTCGATCCGGGTTTGGGTGCTTGCCACGCCACGCTTAAGGCGCAGATCCTGCACAGCCCATTGCTTGTAAGCCTGGTGGAGTGTATCAATTGCCCGTCGTTGTCTTTCGTTGCCAACCGAGATCAAAGCGCCAAATGCAATGATCGCAGCAACAACAGTAACAGCCAAAAATAAATCAGTCATATTTGTATTTTCCTTTTCTTATCCCTGGCAAACCAGGTTGATTAAATAGAATTTTGCTTCTGCGAGATGGTCTTGGCGATGGCACGTATCGCCGCTGGACGCGTATCAGCCAGGGCAGCAGAAGCAATAGCCCACATCAACGCAATTAGAACGACCCATGTAAGGATCGAGGCGGTAGGTGTAAGACCCTTTTTTGATTGCGGTCGTATTCGTATGGATGAAGCTTCAGCCACTGGAGGCACAGGCGTTGATGTTTCTTTTATTTCGGGCTTCATCTCCTGCGCCACCTCGGCCACTGGTGTAGGCACAATAGCGGTAGGAACGGTGATGGCAAACCAGGGGATCTTGATGACAGCCGACTTTTCCGAGCAAAGGTTATAGGTATTACAAGCCGAGACTGTCACATCATAATTGCCGATGGGTGCCAGGATCCGATTGGCAAAACGCCTGTCCCACTTAATCTCTGGGGGATACTTCTCACCAAAAGGAATCTCAACCTTCGGCCATCGATTTTGCGGATCAGCGATGACGATCAATCCGTCTTTAAGAGGGAAATACTCGGTTTTGATCAACAACGATCCAGACTGCCAGATAAACCACTCCGGAGTCAACTTTATGTGAGGAGGCACATTATTTACAAACAGGGTGACGTGCGCTCCTGATGCAGCCGACTCTATATTCCCAGCAACATCGGTAGTCCGAACCATAACCGGATAAATCCCATCCGACAAACTTAGTGTGTCCCAGTCATAGCTCCAGGTGCCGCGTGAAGAAATTACAAGAGGCAACCAATTCGTACCATCAAGCGAGATCTCCGCCGCCAACACGCCTGAATTGGTATCTGAAGAGGAGCCAGAGAAAGAATACGTCCCTCGCACGAGAGTATTCGTTGAGCCGTTCACAGGAGAAGCAAATGTGCTGATAGGTTTTACAGTATCTATCTTTACCTGCATGGAGTCGCTCGACATGTTGCCAGCGAAGTCGTAGGCTCTGATGGAGATCGCATTGACTCCATCCGTACTCACGACTGAAGATCCATTTTGCCAGCCTGTGTCGTTCTGGTTGTACTCGACTCGATCCACGCCGGAAGTTCCATCGCTTGATGAGATGGTGGTTACAGTCTGACTAACATACCAATTCGAATTTCCCTTCGTTCCAGATATCGAAGCGGAAAGAGATGGAGCCACTGTATCTACCTTGATGTTCCTGGACTCGGTCACCGAATTGCCGGCATTATCAATAGCTCTGAAATCAACCGCATGCACACCATCGGAGAGCGATGCACCAGAATTCCACGATCCTCCACCCACAGACACATCTGCGCTTGCCAAGCCGGACCCTGAGTCAGAACCATTGGCAGACACCGCGATTGGAGCTGTGACAAACCAACTGTTCAGACCATCAGGGGTAGGAACGATAGGGGTTACAGCAGGAGCGATCGTATCCACCTTGATCTGTATTGAGTCACTCGACGTATTCCCAGCGACATCATAGACTCTGACAGCAATCGTATTGATGCCATCATCACTTATTACAGAAGATCCATTTTGCCACCCTGCACTATTCTGGTTGTATTCGACGCGGTCCACGCCCGAAGTTCCATCGCTCGATGAGATACTTGTCTTAGTCTGACTTACATACCAACCCGAATTCCCTGCAGTTCCAGATATCGCGGTCGAAAGAGATGGGGCAACCGTGTCCACCTTAACTTGGAGCGATCCACTCGCCATGTTGCCAGCGACATCGTAGACTCTGATCTCAATCGCGTTGATACCGTCATCACTCGCTACAGAAGATCCGTTTTGCCATCCTGAGGCGTTCTGGTTGTATTCAATATGATCGACTCCAGAAAGGTCATTCGCAGAGATGGTGGTCGTAGTCTGGCTGATATACCAACCTGAATTCCCTGCAGTTCCAGATATCGAAGTCACGATAGACGGAAGGCTCGTATCCACCTTTACAGTCTTGGTCACAGTTGTAGTATTGCCAGCATTATCAGTCGATCTGAAGTTGATCGTATGCACGCCGTCAGATAAGGATGCGTTAGGCTGCCATGCTCCACTATCTACGGATATCAGCGCGCTCGCCAAACCTGATCCTGTGTCTGAGCCATTCACGGAAATAACAACCGGCTCGGTTACAAACCAGCCATTCAGGCCATCGGGAGTAGGGACGACAGGACTCACTGTGGGAGGAGTCATATCCACCTTTATTGTCCGGGTTATCGTCGCTGAATTTCCAGCGTTATCAACAACCAGAAAAATCACTGTGTGAATTCCATCTGCCAGAACAGCCGCCGGCTGCCAGCCTCCCCCATCTACAGAAATGGGTGTAATTGCCACACCTGAAATGGCATCGGAACCGCTTGCCGAGACAACAACTGGAGAGCCAATGTGCCAGCCATTCGATCCATTCACAGCGGGATAGACAGGATTCACGATAGGAGCTGTCACATCTCTCTTCCAACTCGTGGAACCAGTAGATGATGACAGGCCGCTAGCCGGAGCCATCGCCTTATAGGTGATCGAACCGTTTCCTTCCGGTAATGCGATACTGCAAGTGTTCCCGGCAGCGCAGGTAAATGCTGATCCGTTAATCGTGCCTGAAATTGTTAGAGCGTAATTCTGTGGATCAGAAGCGGTTAGATTCAGAGTGGAAGTTCCGCGGCACCAACCATTACTTCCTGCCTGAGAGCAGGCGACAGAGTCGCTGATCGTCGGTGGTTGATCTGGATCCGGTTCAGGCTCACACACGACATCGCAGGAGAAGCAACACCCTTGGCATGGTCGCCCATCCTGATCTATTCCAGCCGAGGAACATGAAATGTCTTTATCCCAACAACTCGACCAACCGCCACAAGGCTTCTTCTTGTTGTTGGTGCAGGTCGTTGTACAGTTTTGACCTGCAGCATTTGCAGTCGCCACATAGAGCCGTTTTCCGTAACATGTCCACGCTGGAGCAAGAGGAGAAAGGTTATACAAAACAATGATCGATGCCGCCGCAAAAATGACCGTCCAAGTATACCGAGGCGATATCGAGCGAACAGCAGATGTCACAACAAGAGTCAGTAAGATAAGACCTGTCAAGAAGAGCAGAAATGCAAAGACCGAAATAGGTAGCAGAGAAGGCAACAACTCAATGATAAATAGCGGCATAGTTACAAACAACCAGGCAACTCCCCCCCAAAGCGCTACACCGAACAATGCAAGGATAATCAGTTTTTTCTTGGCCAGCATGTGATACTCCTTTCAACTCGCCGAATGATAAACATAAATATATAGGGGTCCCTTGCCAAGTGCATTATTCTTCACAAGCAGGAAGGAGATTAAGAATCAAAAATGCTGCCCGACACTTCTGGCAGCACTTTTGATTACCTCGCTTTGGAGGTTTCAGAGTGAGGCGCTATCTACCACATTGGGCGCCTATTCTGAAGCATTTGATACGCCATATGGGGTTCCCAAATATGGAAATTCCGCCAAATAATCGGTGTGCGGATACACCAAGTCGTCTTTCATCTTTCCCTGAGTAAGAATCTCTACGAGACTGTCTGCGATATCATCTGTAAGTTGGCGACCATTAGGATAGCCTGCTACACTCATATATTTGAAATTTGTATGGATCGGGCGACATTTATGCCTCCCATGCGAGAGCAATCGCCTGCTCGACTGTCATTGTACGCCCATCTGTTGAGAGGCGGGTAAATTCATCATCATCCAATTTGGAATGGATGATCACCAAATCTTTTTCAATGGAGGCCTGTTCAACAGGTGGACGATGATCGCCGATCTTTTCGCGCACGGCATATGTCCAGGCGAAGAGCCGCGCAGCGCGTTCAAGTTGTCCCTGATTCACATTTAGGCTGGCTAAGCCTTCGACCGCAAAGACCAAAGCAATCGTCAAACCTGCCTTGTGTATATTTTGAATGTTGTCTTCGAACATTGCGCGCGCTTGTTGCAGATCACCCTGCCGCAGAAAGGCATAAGCGATAAAGACGTGAGCCCATGTATTTCCAAAATCATTCCCAATTTTCTCGCATAACACGATTGCTTCTTCGTAATATGCGATTGCCGCTTGATAATTACCTTGCCAGTAGGCAAGACTCCCAAAGTTAGTAAGCACCTCACTTTCGAGTGCCTGGTCACCAAGTTGCCGGAAAATTGATCGAGCTTCTTCCAGCAGCGATGCAGGCGACGAAAAATCTTTACTCCAAAAGATTAATCGCGCTAATCGAGTCAGGATTGTGGCTATGCCCGATAGATGGCCTAACTCTCGATAGAGTCTCAGGCTTTCTTTGGCAGATGTCATTGCGCGTTCTAAATCGTTATTATTTATCAACGACTCCAGCGAGTTTGCCTGACCAATTTTATCCTCCAGGATTCGATAGAGAGCAAGACTTTCTTCCAAGAGAGGAAAAGCCTCTCCCACGCTTCCCTGCAGCGAGGTGAAAGACCCCAATAAAAGCAGGCTGAATGCTTCTGAGTGCTTGTCCGATATCTGACGCGCCATCTGCAAACTCTGCCCGGCAATTCTGAGCGCCTCAGGAAAATTACCCTGTCTAACAAAACACAAAGAACGGATTGCTAATGCCTTGGCGTGTAAAGTGTCAATGGTATCGTAGCGCTCCAAAAGTTGCGCAAGCCATTCACCCGATTCCTGAATGTAGGCGCGTGTGTTCCAAAACCGCCAGGGGTGGACAACAATTTGCAAACCGGATTCCGCGTTAGTGGCAAGGGACCATTCCACTGCCATGCGCAGGTTGTCGAGTTCATCTTCTAATTTGTTCAACCAAAATACTTGATTGGAACGATAAAGTTCGGGTTCGGCTTGTTCGATCAGTTTTACGAAATATGCCAGATGCCGATCACGAATCACCTCACTGCCACCTGCTTCGAGCAACTTCTCACGCGCATACTGGCGGATGGTTTCCAACATGCGATAGCGTGTTTCACCACTTTGCGATTGTTCAATGACAACAACCAAGGATTTGTTGACGAGTTGAGAGAGCAAATCCAATACATCATAAGATTCAATGCCATCTCCAACACAGACCTCTTCAGCGGCTTCAAGAGTCCAGCCGCCTGCGAAGACGGAGAGCCGTCGCAATAACAAGCGCTCGTTTTCAGTCAGAATGTCATAGCTCCAGTCAATCAAGGCGCGCAGAGTTTGTTGACGCGGCAAGGCAGTCCGCGCGCCGCCGGTCAACAAACGAAAGCGGTCATCGAGTCGTTTTGATATTTGCTCAACGGAAAGCATCTTGATGCGCGCCACGGCTAATTCGATAGCGAGAGGAATACCATCGAGACGACAGCAGATTTGCGACGAGTAGAGCGCGGTCAATGAAGAGGCGCACGGCTTCGTATTGTGAGAGTCCTTCGATGACGGGCAGATGCTTTGGGTCAGGCAAAGATAGCGAGGGGACCGGATACGATGCCTCGCCTTTGACACCGAGCGCCTCCCGGCTCGAAGCCATGACCTTGAGTTTGGGCGCGGAATTCAATAACGCGTTCACCAACTGCGCGCTGGCTGAGACGAGGTGTTCGCAGTTATCAAGCACGATCAAGGTTTGCTTTTCATGCAAATATTCCTTCAATACTTCCAACGGAGTTTTGCCTTGTTGCTCTTGAACACCAATCGTTGAAAGGATGGTTTGTGGAATCAAATCGGAATCTGTGAGGGGCGCAAGTTCCACGAACCAGACACCATGATCGAATTTTTCGAGCAGATCAGCAGCGACTTGAAGAGATAAACGCGTCTTACCTGTACCTCCGGAACCAGTCAATGTGACCAGGCGATGCGACTCCAATTCTTGTTTCACTTCTTTGATCTCATTCTCGCGTCCGATAAAAGTCGTAAGTTGTGTGGGAAGATTGTTTAGAAACGCGTCAAGCGTCTTTAATGGCGGGAATGTTGTCGGAAGTTCCGATATGTTGAGTTGAAATAAATGTTCGGGGCGTAGTAAATCTTTCAGTCGCTTCTCTCCCAAATCCAGTAATTCGGAGTCTTTCGGAAGCATATCTCTCACGAGTTCGCGCGTTGCGCCAGAGAGGAGAATCTGTCCCCCATGACCTGCGGACATGATGCGTTGGGTCAGTGCCAGAGTTGCGTAGCCTGAATATTGATTGCCGTCATTTAATTGTGCCGCACCGGTGTGAATCCCCATGCGCACTTTGATGAGCGCAGGACTCCACGTTTCGTTATGAAGTGCTCGTTGCGATTCCAGCGTGGCATTCAGCGCGTCGCTGGCGGAGTGGAATGCGGCGGAAAACGAGTCGCCGACGATTTGGAAAACATAGCCGTTATGTGCTTCAATCACCTGATGCAGGATCTGATTATGGCGCGCCAAAAGAACAGGCATGGCGTCTGGATATTGCTGCGCCAGTTTCGTGCTGCCTTCGATGTCGGTGAAGAGGAAGGTGACGGTGCCAGAGGGAAAGTCAGTCACGATGTTCCTCCAATGCATACTCTATGGCCTGCTCCATCGGCGTGGATCGACCCTCCGCCCACAATTCATTGAATTCTGCTTCAGCAAGCATGGAGCGCACTCGAGTAATCACCGGATCATATTCAACTCGTTCATAATCGGCCATCGGCGACTGATTTCTTTCACGCAAGGCTTCTGCCGCGCCAAAGAGTTTTGCGGTGCGCTGAGGCTCCTCATCGTGGATGGCGAGAAACCCAAAACATTCCAATTCGTGAGCGACTGCCGAACGATTGCCTAAGTCCTGCCAGCCTTTGATGGTCTCCTGGTAAATGGATCTTGCCGGAGCCAGATTGCCCGACTGGCGTTCGACGTGACCGAGTTCACTGCGCATGACGAGTACAAAATGTTTGCTGCGGAGACGCTTGAATAGCTCCAACCCTTCTTCAAAAATTTTTCTCGCGCTCTCGTAGTTACCGCGCAGGCGTTCGTCCATGCCTATGCCCAGGATGAACATGCTGACATAAAATGACTTCGGCAGCTCGTGCGCCATCTCCCTGAGTTTTCCAAGATACCTTTCCTTTTCGAGTTCATTCCCCTTGCCGGAAGCAAGCCTGGCCATGTTCAGATAAGCCATGGCCAGCCCGAGATTATCGTTGACCTCATGGCTAAATATATGAAATGCCTCTTGCGCCGCTTTTTCCCCATCCGGCTCGTTGATAAAGGTGGTGGCGGTGTAGTACATTCCCAGGCTGTAGCCCAGAACCTGCTTATCGCCTATGTCGCGTGCGATGGCGATGGCTTCTTGTAATACCTGGAGGACAAGTGGCATGTTGCCTACCCCCAGCCCAATCATGGCCTGTACATACAATGCCCTGGCAATTAACTTCTGGCGGCGAATCTCCGCCTCGCCCTCCAAAGGAGGTAATGAGCTGGCGCGCGCAAGGGCGGCTGTGATCATCCCCACCCCCTCTGCAGGGATACTCAACATCGTGGACGCAGCGCAAAAGTTTGCCGCCAAACGTACGTTCTCTTCGACGTGGTTTTCCAACCCCCATTCGAACGCGGCGCGAAAGTTCTCAATCTCATCATCCACCCGACCGAGCAAGGGCAGGACATCGGGCGAGCTGAGCGTCCCCCACATGATTTCCGACAGCTTATTGAAATAGAAGAAGTGCCGATCGCGCGCCGCCACAGCTTGTTTCGCCTCGAATAACTTTTCCCTGGCGTACTGGCGGATTGTCTCCAGCATGAAATAGCGCATCTCGGTTTCGCGCTCTTCTATTGTCACCAGCGACTTGTTGACGAGTTGCTCCAAATGCTCGATCGTATTTGGGTCATCCGCGACCGCTTCGAGGGCGTCCAGAGTCCAGCCGCCGACGAAGACCGCGGCAAATTGCAGGAGGCGTTTCTCTTCCTCTGAAAGCAGGTCATAACTCCAATCGATCAACGCTCGCAGGGTTTGCTGACGCGGCAGCGCGGTCCGACTCCCGCCCACAAGAAGGCGGAATCTGTCATCAAGCCGTGTCGCGATTTGTTCCGGCGCAAGCAATTTGACGCGCGCTGCCGCTAACTCGATTGCCAGCGGAATGCCATCGAGACGGGAGCAGATTTGGGCGATGGAGGCAGCGTTTCCATCGGTCAAGTTGAAGTTTGGGTTAACCGCGCGAGCCCGATCTAGAAAGAGTTGAGTTGACTCCGAATCCGGAAGGGAAGGAACGTGATAGGACACTTCACCCGAAATACCCAATGCCTCACGGCTGCTGGCCAGGATCTTGAGCCCCACACATTGATGCAGCAGATCGTCGGAGAGGTGTGCACAGGCTTGGATGAGGTGTTCGCAATTGTCGAGAATGAGCAAACATTTTTTATCTCGCAGATAATCTAGCATGATATTCGCCAACGAATTAAACGGCAGCTCCTGCAAGCCGAAGACTTGGGCCATTGCTGGAACGATTTGTGATGGATCGGTCAGCGAGGCAAGTTCGATCAGCCAGACTCCATGCTGGAAGTTTGCAAGTTCCTGCTCTCCAACTTCCTGTGAAAGGCGCGTTTTGCCCGTGCCGCCTGAACCAGTGAGCGTGACAAGCCGCGCGGAATGGAGCAAACGTTTGATCTCACCGATTTCTTTTTCACGACCGATGAAGGAAGTGAGTTGCTCGGGAAGATTATGAGGGGAATAATCCAGGGTTTTGAGTGGCGGAAAATTGGACGGTAAACCCAGCGCGTTCAATTGATATAGTCGGACCGGTCGAAGAATGGACTTAAGGTGATGTTCGCCCATATCGATGAATTGCCTTTTCCCTGCCAGTTCATCGCGCGTTAGTTCATAGGTGCTTTGCGAAAGCAATATTTGTCCGCCATGCCCCGCAGACATGATGCGTTGCGTCAATGCCAAGGTGGCATAGCCCACATAAGGACCTTCTATGTTTGGGTCGTTTGCCAATTGGGCTGCGCCGGTATGGATCCCCATGCGCACTTTGATGGGTGCGGAAGTCCAATCTTCATGGTGAAGATAACCTTGCGCATCCAAGGCGGCATTTAACGCATCACTGGCAGAGTGGAACGCGGCAGAAAAAGAATCGCCAACTACTTGAAAGACATATCCGTTATGCGTTTGAATGGATCGATTCAGGAATTCATAGTGCCGCGCCAAGAGAGCGGGCATTGCGTCAGGATGTTCCTGTGCCAATTTTGTACTGCCTTCGATGTCGGTGAAAAGAAAGGTGACTGTACCTGAGGGCAGGTCGCTCATGTTGTTTCCTCTAATGCAAATTCAATTGCCTGCTCCATCGTCAGCAGGTGGCCCTTTGACCACGTCGAATCAAACTTCATTGGATTCATTTTCCCGCGCAAGCCTTTTAACTGCTCATCGAAAAAGACCTGCTCATCGGGCGTCATTGGCGTGCCGCCCTTTTCGCGAAGAGCGTTCGCGGCGGCAAACAATTGCAGGGCACGCTCGTCCGCAGGACTGCTGCGCTTGTCCTCAGGACTGCTATGCTTGTCTTGATTCTGCGCGAGGGCGATAAAGCCAAAACATTCCAATTGGTGTGCCACCGCTCCAACCTGCGCCACGTCTCGAAAAGCGACAATGGTCTCACGATATAAGTTCTGCGCTATCGTGTAATTGCCCAATTCTCTTTCCATGTGCGCCAAAGTGCTTTTTGCGATGATCACATTGAAACTTGCGCCGGTTTCCTGATAGGCATTGATCGCTTTTTCAAATAAAGTTCGCGCTTCATCATAATCCTTACGATGGAGAGCGATCAGGCCTTTCATTTCGTGGGCAACCGACACGTTCCATTCTACGCCTGCCTCCTGTGATATGCGGATGGCTTCATCTGCATATCGTTCCGCCGCTTCAATATCACCGTGCAATTCCAAAGTTACGCGTGTCAGGTTATTCAATGAAGAAGCAAGAACAAAAGGATTTTTTTCAGAGCGGGCAATGGCAATACTTTCCATCAGCGCGGCTTCCGCTTGAAGGCGCTCGCCTAAGAATTCAAGCGGAAAGGCTAAAATTAACAGTGAGTAAGCAAGCTCGCTTTTATCCTGGCTCTGGCGAAATAATGCAACACTTTCTTCAGCGACACGTTTTCCGTTTATGTTATCACCCAGCGATATATAAAGAAAAGACAGTCCGCCTAATCCTTTGGCGCGAAGTGATGGTTGTTGAAACTCACCAATTTTCTCCACGTGTCCCACCATCGCCTGTTGTATCCAGCGAAAGCCCTCGGCGGAAAATCCACTTGTTGTCCAGAAGAGCGGCAGGCTTGCTGCAATTCGCAAAGCACTTTCAGGATTCCTGGCAAGCCCCCATTCCATGGCAGTCCGCAGGTTATCCTGTTCGGATTCAAGGCCATGTATCCAGGCCAGGCGGGCGCGTCCTCGCATCTCCTCTCCTGCGCTTTCTGCATACTTCACATAGAATGCAAGATGGCGTTCGCGGATCGTTTCCACTTCACCCGTCTCGAAAAACTTTTCGCGCGAGTATTGGCGAATGGTCTCCAAACGACGATATCGAATCTCGCCTGTGGATTCTTCGATGAAGACAAGCGATTTATCTACCAACTGCGTTAGCAGATCGAGGATATCAACTCCGCCTCTCTCCTCGCCACAAACTGATTCTGCGGCTTCAAGCGTCCATCCGCCGACGAAGACTGCCAGCCTGCGAAACAAGATTTTCTCCGGCTCCGAAAGCAGGCTGTAACTCCAGTCAATCAAAGCGCGCAGGGTCTGTTGGCGCGGCAAAGCAGTGCGCGAGCCGCCCGTCAGCAGGCGGAAGCGGTCATCGAGCCGCGCGGCGATTTGTTCGGGAGATAGCATTTTTACACGCGCTGCGGCTAATTCAATCGCTAGGGGAATGCCATCTAAACGGAAGCAGATTTGGGCGACAAAAGAGGCGTTGTTCTTCGTCAATTTGAAATCAGATTTGGCGGCCGTTGCGCGTTCGATGAAGA
>WNFL01270255.1_pt1 | contig 26526 bp, 23 predicted proteins | sample 5400361 | NCBI WGS metagenome assembly WNFL01 (sample SAMN13153351, study PRJNA577476) | soil metagenome | isolation source: 40 cm soil on Douglas fir-dominated hillslope | place: USA:California | collected 2013-09-17
GGCGCGCAGGTCGTCGCAATCGTCGTATTCCTTGCCGAAGCGCCCTCGGTTCCAGCGATCCTCGATGTGGCGCCACAGCTCGATCCCCAGCTTGTACGGGTTGATCGCGCCGGGCCGCGTCCCCATCGTGCCGCTGTGATGATCGGCATAATCGATGATTTCGCTATCTTTCAATGCCTTCGTCGTCATTATCTTGCTATGCCAAAACGAGGCCCACCCTTCGTTTGCGATCTTCGTCTGACCCTGCGGCGCAAAGTAATAAGCCTCTTCGCGCATCAACGAAAGTATCTCCCCTTCCCACCGCTCCAGCGGGGCGTGGTCCAGCAGGAACTGCAGTACGTCGCGCTGTGGCCGCTCGGGGAACTTCTTCTTCGCCGCCCGCTCGTCCTCCAGCTTCTTGCGCTGCTCGTCGAGGAACTCGCGGGGGTTGATGAACCCCTGCATGTACTCGCGGTCGGCCTTGAAGCCGCGCACCTCGATGGGCTTCTCCTCTTCGTCCTTGTCCTTCGAACGCCGCTGGAAGTGCTGCGAGTGCTGGTCGATCAGGTTTTCCAGGGAGAGCGAGCGATCGATGAAGGTCTCCACCGGCTCCAGCCCCACCTTGTCGATGATGCGGCGCACGCGGGTGGCGTGGTTCGCCATCTCGTCCATCATCTTCCGGTTCGTGTGCCGGAAGCTGAAGTTGTTCTTGAAGAAGTCGACGTGCCCGAAGACGTGGGCCATCACCAGCTTCTGGTCCACGTCCATGTTCGACTCGAGCAGGTATGCATACGAGGGGTTGTTGTTGATCACCATCTCGTAGATCTTCGACAGCCCGTACTCGTATCCCTTGGAGAGCTGCTCGTACTCCATGCCGAACCGCCAGTGCGGATAGCGGTTGGGGAAGCCGCCGTAGGCGGCCACCATGTTGATCTCGTCGTACCCGAGCACCTCGAAGATGGTCTCGTAGAAGTCGAGGCCGAAGCCACGGGCGTACCCTTCGATCTCCTTCTTGATGTCCGACAGCCGCGGCGGAAGCTGAGTGTCGCGGTTTTCGTTCACGCTAGCTCCCCTTCCCCAGGAAGTCCTTGATCGAGTTGTAGATCGCGTCCTTGTTGCTGATCTCGGACAGGGCCACGTTCTCCACCGAGTCGAAGGCCTCGCGCAGGTCCTTGATGAACTGCCCGCTCCCGTAGGGGCTCTCCACCTGCCCATAGGCGAACTGGTTCACCTTGGGGAGGATCTCCGCCTTGAGCAGGTTGACGCAGGTGCGCGTGTCGTCCGCGCTCCAGTTGTCCCCGTCGGAGAAGTGGAAGGGATAGATGTTCCACGACCCGGTGTCGTAGTCGGCGTCCATCATCTCCTTGCACAGCTTGTAGGCGGACGAGATCATGGTGCCGCCCGACTCGCGGGTGTGGAAGAAGGTCTCGCGGTCCACCTCGCGCGCCACCGCGTCGTGGATGATGTAGCGCGTCTCCAGGCCCTTGTAGTTGGCGCGCAGCCAGGTGTCGATCCAGAAGCTCTCGATGCGGACGATTTCCTTTTGTTCGTCCCCCATGGATCCCGAGACGTCCATCATGTAGATCACCACCGCGTTGGACTGCGGCATCTCCTGCACCCGCCAGCTGCGGTACCGCTTGTCCTCCCGGGTGGGGACGATGATCGGGGTCACCGGGTTGTAGGTGCCGCTCGCGATGCTGCGCTTCAGGGCCTGCTTGTAGGTGCGCTTGAAGTGGCGCAGCGACTCGGGGCCGGTGGTGTGCACCCCGGAGTACTTCACCTTGGGCGTGACCAGGTTCTTCTTGCCCTTGTTCTGGATGCGGGGAAGGGCCAGCTCCTCGCCGAGGATCTCCGCCAGCTCGTCGAGGGAGAGGTCCACTTCGAGCGCGTGCTGCCCCTCGCCCTGGCCGGCCTTGCCGTGCCCGTCCCCTTCCACCGCGCCGGGCGCGAGCACGGTGCCGGGCTCGCCGTCGCCCTGCCCCACGCCGCCCTGGTCCTTGTGACCGTAGCGGAAGTGCGGGATGTCGATGCTCGGGACGGGGATGGTGATGAGGTCCTTCCCCTTCTTCCCGATCATCTCCCCCTTCTGGATGTACTTCCGCAGGTTGTTCTTGATGCGCCCGCGGATGATCTCCCGGAAGCGGCTGTGGTCCTGCTTGATCTTCAGGGGCACGCAGCGCCTCCGTTGGACGACGCCATCTTAGTCCTTGGCATCCCCTCGCGCGAAGATCGAGGCGACGTAATTCAGCACGTCGGTGGAGCAGATCTCGCAGTAGCCGTAGGACTTGATCATCCGGTCCTTGACGATGTCGATCTTCTCCTGCGTGTCCTTGTCCACCACCGAGGAGACCAGGTTCTTCAGCTTGATCGAGTCCTTCTGGTCCTCGAAGAGCTTGAGCTCCAGCGCCTTGTGCAGCCGCTCGTTGGTCCGGTAGTTGAACGTCTTCCCCTCGATGGCCAGGGCGCCGATGTAGTTCATGATCTCGCGGCGGAAATCGTCCTTGCGCGACTCGGGGATGTCGATCTTCTCCTCGATGGCGCGCATCAGCCGCTCGTCGGGCTCCTCGTACTGGCCGGTGTACTTGTTGCGCACCTTCTCCCGCTGCGTGTACGCCTTGATGTTGTCGATGTAGTTGCCGCACAGCTTGGCGATGGCGTCCTCGTCGGCCGAGATGGCGCGCTGGACCTCGTTCTTCACGATGTCCTCGTACTCGCCCTTGACCACCGAGAGCAGCTCGCGATCCCGCTTGCGGACCTCCTCGGACGAGATGAGCGAGTGGTGGCGCAGCCCGCTCTCCAGCTCGTTCAGCACCATGAAGGGGTTCACGCACCCCTCGCCCTTGTCGGAGACCAGCGCGTTGGAGATCTTGTCCTGCACGTAGCGCGGGGAGATGCCCTCCATGCCCTCGCGGGCGGCCTCCTTGCGCAGCTCCTTGATGTTGTCCTCGGTGAAGCCGGGCAGGGTCTTGCCGTTGTAGAGCTTGAGCTTCTGGAGGAGCGTCAGGTTGTGCTTCTTCGGCTCCTCGAGGCGCGTCAACACCGCCCACATGGCCGCCATCTCCAGCGTGTGCGGCGCGATGTGCTTCCCGCGGATGCGGTGCGGGTTGTAGTCCTTCTCGTAGATCTTCACTTCCTCGTTGAGCTTGGTGATGTACGGGATGTCGATCTTCACCGTGCGGTCCCGCAGGGCCTCCATGAACTCGTTGTTCTGGAGCTTTCTGTACTCGGGCTCGTTGGTGTGCCCGATGATCACCTCGTCGATGTCCGTCTGCGGGAACTTCTTCGGCTTGATCTTGTGCTCCTGCGAGGCGCCGAGGAGGTCGTAGAGGAAGGCCACGTCGAGCTTGAGCACCTCGACGAACTCGATGATCCCGCGGTTCGCGATGTTGAACTCGCCGTCGAAGTTGAACGCGCGCGGATCGGAGTCGGAGCCGTACTCGGCGATCTTGCGGTAGTTCACGTCGCCGGTCAGCTCGGTCGAGTCCTGGTTCTTCTCGTCCTTCGGCTGGAAGGTGCCGATGCCGATGCGGTCCTTCTCGCTGAGCAGCAGGCGATTCACCCGCACGTGCTGCATCACCTTGGAGAAGTCGCCTTTGTACTCGCCCATCAGCTCGCGGTAGATGAGCCGCGAGGCCGGGCACAGGTCCCCGCGCGAGGGGATCTGGAAGCCCGAGTCGGGAGGGCAGATGTCGGCGAAGACCTTCTCGCGCCAGTCCTCGGGGATGAGGAGCAGCGGGTCCTCGTTCATCGGCGTGTGGTAGATCTCCTGGGCCTTGCCGTCGGTCTTGCGGTCGAGCGTCCAATAGAACGTGTACAGGGCGCCGTCCGGCGTGCGCGAGTATTCCTCCAGCCCCTTCTTGAGCAGCCGGACGATGGTCGACTTGGACGATCCGACGGGTCCGTGGAGCAGGATGACGCGCTTCTCCGTCCCGTACCCCTGGGCGGCGCTCTTGAAGACGTTGACCAGCTTCATCAGCGGCACGTCGAGGCCGTAGACCGCGTCGCGTCCGCCGAAGTGCTCGTCGTGGAAGAAGTGGTACCGGATGAGCTTCTTCTTGTTGTCGATGTACTCCGTCTTCCCGTGCGACAGGATCATGTCGTAGATGCGCTGGAAGGCGGTGCGGGTGACGCGCGGGTTCTCCCGCACGAGCTTCAGGTACTCCTCGAACGACCCCTCCCAGTGGAGTTCCTTGAAGCTCGACTTGTCCTGCAGCGCGGCGATGCGTCCGACCAGATTGCTTTCGGTTTCGCGGAAGGTCTGCATCAGGTCTCCCCTCGAAGCGTGTCCCGCTCGGGGCGGGTCATTTCAAACCTAGCCGGGTGGGTCCGGTGGAGCAACGCGCGGTGCACGGCATCCATTCTGTCGCTGAACACCCCGCCTGGACAGCTTTCTTCCAGGCGGTCGGGAACTGAACGTCCCGGGTTGCCACCCTGAGCTTGCGCGGTGCGGCGCGCTGTGGTGGAAGCGGCGCGATGTCCTCGCGCCGACTCTTGTGGGTCGCCCTGACCCTGGCGGCCGCGGCCCGGCTGCCGGCCCTTCTGCTGGGCATGGAGCATTACGGCGATGGCCCGGTCCGGGTCGAGATCGCCGAGCGCTGGGCGCGGGCGCCGCACCTGTGGCGCGGATTCTCCGAGGCCTACCAGTTCGGCCCCCTGCACTTGAGCATGCTGGGCGGCGCGCTCGAGCTGTGGCCGGACCGGCTCTGGGCTCCGCGCGTCTTTTCGCTGGTCTGCGGCCTTCTCGGGGTCTGGCTGCTCTTCCGGATCACCGCCCGCCTCCTGGGCCCCGAGGCGGCGACCGTCGCCGCGCTGGGCCTTGCGCTGTCCCCCTTGCACGTCCAAGCCAGCACTACCGCGGCGAGCGAGGCGCCGTTTCTCGCCCTGCTGCTCGGCGCGATCGATCTGCTCCTGTCCGGCCGTCTGGCGCTGTCGGCGCTGCTGCTCGGGGCGGCCGGGATGGTCCGCTACGATGGATGGTTATACGTGCCGCTTCTGGCCGGGTGGCTTCTCCTCCGCCGCGTCCCTTTGCCGCGGGTCGCCCTGTTCTGCGCCGTGGCGGTGCTGCCGGTGCCGCTGTGGCTGTGGCAGAACGCGCGGACCAGCGGGGATTTCCTGGCCCCGATCCACTACATCGATCGCGATCACCGGGCGCTGGCCGACACGGCGCTCGGGTGGTTCGGGCAGGTCCGCTGGAGAGCGTACTGCCTGGTCTACTGGCCGACGGCCGTGTTGCTCCTCGTCACCCCGGTGCTCGGCCTCCTGTCGATCGCGGGCGCCGCACGCGCGCTCTGGAAGAAGGCAGCGGGATGGGAGCTCGCCGCCATCGCCTGGATCCCGGCGGCCTATTTCACCTTCCGCGGCGCGGTCCTGGTGGATTTCCGGCCGTTGTCCCGATTCGTGCTGGTCGCGGCCACGCTCTCCCTGCCGTTCGCGTGGTCCGGCCTCGCCGCCCTGCCGTCCCGGCTGCGGACCTCCGCCGCCGCGCTGACCGCCCTCGTCCTGCTGGCCACCCCGGCAGCGCTGGCGCTTTTCTCCTACGGCCGCAACGGCGCCGTCGCGGAATGGGCGCGCCCGATTTCGCCCATCTCGACCGTGCCGCCGGGGATCGCCCAGGCCTCCCGCTGGCTGCGCGCCAATGCGGGTGCGACGGACGTGCTGCTGCTCGACAGCGCGTGGCACTACCTCGACATCCCGCTGGCCTTCGCTTCCGGTCTGCCCGAAGAGCGCATCGCGCGGCTTCGCTGGCCCGACTTCCAGGAGCGGCTCGCGCGGAACGCGCCCACCCTCGCCGTGTTGCTCTACCAAGGCAAGCTGCGCTGGGAACCGGGCGCGGAGGGCGCCGGCGAAGAAGCGGACGTCTTCGCCGTCCGCAACCTGCGCTTCTGCATGGCGCAGCGGTTCGTCTACGCCACCATCTACCGCCGCTGCGATCTCCCTTCCGCCGCCGCCCGGTGAACCCTCTAGCCCCTCTTGCGGCGGAAGTACTCGATCTGGAACTTGCGCACGTTGCGCTCGTGGCAGGCGAAGTCGGGGCAGAACACGTGCGTATGATCGTTGCGCGAGACGAAGAACAGGTCGTTGCACTGCTCCGGGTTGAGCGCGGCCCGCAGCGAGGCCGCGCCGGGATTGGCGATGGGCCCGGGCGGCAGCCCCTTCACGTAGTAGGTGTTGTAGGGATGCGCGAGCGTCAGGTCGGTCTTGTGCAGGTTCCCGTCCCACTTGAATCCGTGCCCCAGCAGGATGGCGTAGATGACGGTGGGGTCGGTCTGCAGCTTCATGCCGCGCCGCAGCCGGTTGTGGAACACGCAGGAGATGCGGGGCCGCTCGACGGGCTGCCCGGTCTCCTTCTCGACGATCGAGGCGAGCGTCACGGCTTGCAGCTCGTCCAACGTCACCTGGCTCGCGCGCTGCGCCTGCGCCTTCTGCCACTCGTCGCGGAAGCGCCCGGTCATCGCCTGCAGGATGCCCGCGCAGCCGGCGCTGCGCGGCACCGAGTACGTATCGGGGAAGAGGAATCCCTCCAGGCCTTGCGCCGGGACGCCGAGCTTCTTCGCCACGGCGGGGTCGTGGGAAAGCTTCAGGAACTCGTCGGCGGAGCACACCGTGGTGGCGCCCACGATGGGGGCGATCTCGTCGGCGCGCAGCCCCTCCGGCACGGTGAAGCGGTAGGTCTTCACCTCGCCGCGGACCAGCTTGCCGAGCACCTCGTCGGGGAGCAGCGGGCCGTCGAACTCGTACTCGCCGGCGCGTGGGACGGCCTTGCGTCTGAAATAGTGGAGGTGGACGTAGAAGCGGCGGGCGTCGGAGACGACTCCCGCGCGTGCGAGGAGCTGCGAGAGCTGGCGCGGTCCGCTGCGCGGCGGCACCACCACCGTCCGCGGACCCTCCCCGTACCGGGTCGCGGCGAATTGCCGCTCGTCGTAGAAGCGGAAGGCGGCGAACCCGATCGCCCCGAGCACCACCAGCGCGAATAGCCAGAGGACGGCACGCTTCATCGCGCGAAGCGTATCATTCCTCCGAAAGCCGCGCCTCGGCTCGTTGCAGCTCTTCCTGCTTCCGTTCCCAGCTCTCGTACAGCTCGTCCAGGTCCTGCTGTGCGTCGCGGTACGCGGCCACCGCCGATGTGCTGCGGGCTGGGTCCTTGAACACACCCGGGTCGGCCAGCTCCGCCTCGGCCTCCTTCTTCCGCTGCTCGAGGCGCGCGATGCCCTCCTCGATCCGGGCGATCTCCTCGCGCAGAGGTCCCACGGCGCGCAGCCGCTTCTCGCGCTGCAACGCGCGGTCGCGGCGGGCGTCCTTCCCTTGCCCGCCGGTTCGATCTGGCCTTGCGACGGGTGCGGCTGCCTGCGCCGACTCGGCGCGGCGGCGCTGCCAATCGTCGAGATCGCCGGGCTGCGCGTCGATGCCCAGGTCCTTCACCTCCCAGACCTGGGTGGCGAGACCGTTCACGAACGACCGGTTGTGGGAGACGAACAGCAGGGTGCCCTCGTAGCCGGTGAGCGCGTCGATGAGCGCTTCGGAAGAGTCCAGGTCCAGGTGGTTGGTCGGCTCGTCCATCAGCAGGAAATTGGAGGGCACGACGAGCAGCCTGGCCAGCGACACCCGGGCGCGCTCGCCTCCGGAGAGCACCGCGATGCGCTTGTCGACGTCGGCCCCGGAGAAGAGGAAGGCGCCCAGGACGCTGCGCACCCAGCTCTGCGGCTGGTCCGGGACCAGGCTCGCCACCTCCTCCAGCACGGTGCGCGCCGGATCCAGGAGGTCGGTGTGGTGCTGCGCGAAGTACCCGAGGCGCACGCCGTGCCCCAGCTCGACGGTGCCCGCGTCCGGCTCGAGCTCGCCCGCGAGCAGGCGCAGGAGCGTCGTTTTTCCCGCGCCGTTCAGCCCGATCACCGCGATGCGCTCGCCCCTGAGCACCTGGGCGGTGAGGTCGCGGTACACGGGCATCTCGCCGTAGGACTTCTTCACGCCCTCGAGCCGGGCAACCTCGCGGCCGCTCCGCGGCGCCTCCGGAAAGCGGAAGCGCACCGTGGCGCGCTCCTCGCGCACCTCGATCAGCTCCTCCTTCTCCAGTTGCTTGATGCGGCTCTGCACCTGGCGCGCCTTGGTCGCCTTGGCGCGAAACCGCTCGATGAAGGCGAGGGTCTGCGCGCGCCGTTTCTGCTGCCGCTCGGCGCGCGCGGCGAGCTGCTCCTCCTCGGCCGCGCGCGCCTCCAGGTAGTCCTCGTAGTTGCCCGGGTGCGTGCGGAGACCCTCGGGCTCCAGCGCGAGCACGCGGGTGACGTGCCGGTCGAGGAATTCGCGGTCGTGCGAGACGAGCACCAGCGCCTTGCGCGAGCGGCGCAAGGCGTCGTCGAACCATTCCAAGGTGGGGACGTCGAGGTGGTTGGTCGGCTCGTCGAGGAGCAGGAGCTCGGGATCCTGCAGCAAGAGCGCCGCCAGCGCCGCCCGCATGCGCCAGCCGCCCGACAGCTCGGCGGCGGGCCGCGAGAGCTTTTCCGGAGCGAATCCCAAGCCGGTGAGGATCTCCTCCGCGCGGTGCCGGCCGTAGCGTTCCTCGTGGTGGGCCAGCTCCTCGTGCAGCTCGGCCAGCTCGCCGCCCAGCTCGACCTGCTCCTCCTCGCCGCGCGCGGCCTCCAGCGCCGCCTGCGCCGCGGCGATCCGGGCGAGGAGCTGCATCCTCCCCGGCACCGAGGCGAGCACGCCCTCCAGGATCGACCCGGGCGGCAGCTCCGCCAGCTCCTGCGGCAGGTAGCCCGCCCGCGATCGGCGCACGAGCTGGATCTGTCCGGAGTCGGGCTCCAGCTGGCCCGCCAGCACCTTGAGGAGCGACGACTTGCCCGATCCGTTCGGCCCGATGAGCCCGGCGCGGTCGTGCGGCCCGAGCACGAAGCTCGCGCCGTCGAAGAGCGCCTTGTCTCCGTAGCGGAGCGAGAGATCGCGCGCGATCAGGAGCGACACGGCGGCTACCCGGCGGGAAGGAGATCCGCGAAGGCGAATCCGCCGCGCTCCTCGACCTGGCCGCGGGTAACCGGCACCGGCGCGGCGAACATCGGACCCGCCCAGGCGAAGGTGTGGAACTCGCCGTTCTCGCCGCAGGGATCGCATCCGGCGGGCAGGTCGGCGAGCAGCCTGGCGTCGAAGTCGCGCCCGGCGAAACGGACGGGGAGTGCGGCGAGATCCACGCACACGAGCGTCGCGCACAGGCCCGCCTCGATCATCTCCGCCGCCAGCCTCGAGGTGTCCTTTCCCCAGAGCGGGAACGCGGGGCGGACGCCGGTCCCCTCGAGCAGCGACTCGCGGTACGCGCGGATGTCCGCGAGGAACAGGTCGCCGAACACGACCGTGTCGATGCCGTCCTTCCTGGCCCGGGAGAGCGCGTGGCGCATCGCCGATTCGTATTCGGCGTTCGGGCACGGCCACGGCAGCGGCACCGTCCACAGCGGCAGGCCGGCCGCGTCCGCTTGCGCCTCGATCAGCGCACCGCGCACCTCGTGCATGGCGACCCGACCGGCGGCCGTGGTCGTGAGCAGACCCGCGACCTCCACGCCCTGCCACAGGGCGAGGTGCAGCGCCCACGCCGCGTCCTTCCCGCCGCTCCAAGCGAGGAGCGCGCGCATCAACCGACCACAGTAACGGTCAGCTTGCGGTTGCGCGGCCCGTCGAACTCGCAGAAGTAGATCGCCTGCCAGGTGCCGAGGAGCAGCTTGCCTCCCTGCACCGGGACCGTCTCCGACGCGCCGATCAGCGCCGCCTTGGCGTGGGCGGGCGCGTTGCCTTCCTCGTGCTTGTAGTACTTGCCCTTCTGCGGGACGGCGCGCTCCAGGGCGTTCAAGATGTCGGTCTGCACGTCGGGATCGGTGTTCTCGTTGATGGCGACCGCGCCGGTGGTGTGCGGAACGAACACGGTGCAGAGGCCGTTCTGCACTCCGCTGCTCTTCACCTCCGCGCGCACGCGCGCGGTGATGTCCACCATCTGCTGCTTCTTCTGGGTGGGGATCTCCACGCTGCCCAGGTAGAACGCCATTCATTCCTCCACGGCCGAGAGGCACTCGTCGATCTGCCACAGACCGGCGAGGTCGTGCACGTCCTTCCGCAGGCGCGGCACGACGTAGAGGGGCACGTCAGGCAGCGTGCGCGACAGCTCCTGCACCTGGCGCCGGTCCAGATCGGCGAGGGTCGCCTGCTCGGCCAGGGTGCGCGCGAGCCTCTCCGAGAGGGGAGGGTCGCCGCCGTCGGGGATCTGGGCGAGCTGGAGCGCCTCGCGCAGCGCCGGGACCGAGTCGGGGCCGCCGAAGCGGTGCGGATCGCGCTGGAACCGATTCACCACCAGGGCGGCGGTGGAGATGCCATGGGCGCGCAGCGACCGGTGGAAAAAAAGCGCGTCCTCGATGCTGAGCGGGCTCGGGGTGGTGACCAGGACGAACGCCGTCTCCGGACCCGAGAGGAGCCGCTTCACCTCCACGGCGCGCTGCTTGAAGCCCTCGTACATCCCCTCGAAGGCGACCATGAAGTGCGCCAGGTCGCGGAGGAAGTCCTGGCCGGTGAACTTGGCCAGCGTCCGCAGCACCAGCCCGGTGGGCAGCGCGAACAGCTTGAGCCCGATGCGGCTGGCCTTGAGCATGGGGCCGAGCAGGATGCGCATGGCGTCGTTGTCGAGCACGTCGAGGATGCGGTCGGGCGCGCGCAGGAAGTCGAGCGCGTTGGTGGTCGGGGGCGTGTCGAGCACCACCACGTCGAAGCGGCCCGAGCTGCGCAGCTCGTAGACCTTCTCCATCGCCATGTACTCCAGGCTCCCGGCCATCGCGGTGGAGAGCTTCTGGTAGAGGCGGTTCTCGAGGATCTGCCGGGCGCGCTCGGGAGACGGCGCCTGCCGCTGCACCAGCTCGTCCCAGGTGAGCTTCAGGTCGAGCATCATGGCGTACATCTCGCCGCGCGGTTGCAGGCCGGCGGCCCGGAACAGAGCGTCGTCGATGCGCGTCTCGCGGTTCCCCAGCGCCTTGAGACCCAGGCTGTTCGCGAGCCTCCGCGCAGGATCGATGGTCAGCACCAGGCAGCGCTTCCCGGCCACGGCGGCGCGGAGCGCGAGCGCCGCCGCGGTGGTGGTCTTCCCTACGCCGCCCGGTCCGACGCAGCACACTACCCGCCGCCGCGCGAGCACCTGGTCCAGCGCCGGCCGCCCCGCGATCCCGCGTCTCTCGGGCTGGCTCACAGGACGGCCTCGATGGCGGAGGCGACCTTCTCGATCGACGGCAGCCCGAACGACCGGTCGAACAGGTACGGCACGGTGACCAGCGGGAGCGGCACCTCGGCGCGGAGCAGCTGCTCGTAGCGCACCGAGAGATCGGCGCGCGCCTCGTGGGACTCGACCGCGTCCGCGGCCGCCGCGAGGAGCGGCCCGCCGCGCGCCACCTGCGTGCGCTCCTGCGGAGTGAAGCGCGGCGCGAACACCCCGTTGAGGAACAGGGCGCCCTGCGGGAGCCCGTGCCGATCGAGCGCGCGATGCAGCTCGATCGCCTCGTTGGCCGGCATCTCCTCGGGCAGGGTGGCGATGCAGGTGCGGCAGCGCGCCGGATCCTTGAGGAGCGCTTGCATCTCGCGCATGTCGCGCGCGAGCGGCCCTTCGCCGACGATGGAGAGGAAGACGTCCGGGACGGTGAGCAGGGTGAGGCCGTGCCCGGTGGCGGGGGCGTCCAGCACCACCAGGTCCCAGCGGGGGCGGCCGCGCTCCATCTCGCGCGCCGCGTGCCAGTACACCTTGCCGAGCATGACGATCTCGGCCAGCGAGGGCGCTGCAGTGAGGAAGTAGCGGACGACCTTGTTCTCGAAGACCAGGTTGTAGAGCGTCTCGTAGCGCAGGATCATCAGCGCGTACTCGCGCATGGCCTCCGGCGGCCGGACGTGGACGGAGTAGAGGTTGGGGAGGAGCTCGTGGATCTGTGGTCCCGAGGCGGGCCGACCGAGCATCTCGCTGACGCGCTCGCGCGCGGTGACCTCGCAGACCAGGACGCGCTTGCCGCGCTTCGACGCCGCCAGCGCGAGGGCCGCGGAGAAGGTGCTCTTGCCCGTTCCGCCCTTCCCGGTGAACACGACCAGCCGCCGATCGAGCAGCCCGGCGCGCGCCTCTGGTCGCGGCTGTTGCACGGGAGCGCGGGACTGTAGTGGCCGCTCTCTGGAGTGTCAACGAACCGCGGGCGAGGTGGAGCTCGTTGACGCGTCCCTCGCGGTACCGCTACCTTGGTGCAAGCTGCGCGGGAGCGCGGCGGGAGGCGAAGCCATGCTGCGCGACAATCCCGTGGTGAAGAAGATGATCGAGACCGGCGAGCAGCGCGTCGGCCAGCTCGCCACCCGGCTCCTCTCCAACGAGACCCTGATGGGCGCGCTGCAGAAGACCGTGAGCGCCGCCATGGAGGCGAAGGGCCTGGTCGAGCGCAACGTGCAGAACGTGCTCAGCACCATGCACATCCCCACGGCGGGCGACGTGCAGCGGCTGCAGGGGAAGATCGAGGAGCTGGAGCGCGTCTTCGACGGCCTGTCCGCCAAGATCGCCGAGCTGCAGAAGAGGGAAGCGCCACCCTCCTCCGCTCAACCGCCTCCGAACTGAGCGCCCGCACGGAAGGAGTGCCGCCGGGCGCCGTCCGGCGGCGGCGGCGCTATTCCAGGTCCAGCTCGAGCATGACGGGCACGCCGCGGAAGCGTGGGTCCATCTCGAGCTGCGCCCGCAGCTCGATCGCCCGATCGACGTTGTTTCCCATGTCGACCACGGCGCTCGCCGGCATGATCTCGGCCAGCAGGTTCCGCGTGCCCTCCAGGGTGCCGGCGAGGAGCACGGTGTAGCCGCTCCGGAAGAGGCGGTCGCGCGTGCCCAGCCGCCGTTCCGCATGCTCGTGCACGATCAAGACGACGCAGGCTGGCGGGCGGTGATGCGCGGCCACGCGTCGGGTCCTCCGTGGCCCACGGTAGCCACTGCGCACCGCGCTCGGGAGGGAGCGCTCACGCAGAAGCGAGCGCGGGCAGCGTGTCCGGGACGCCGTCGACGAACCCGATCCGGGCGCCCGACTGGGCGGGCACGCGGGCACCGGGCGTGAGGATGCCGACCAGGTTGAGCGGGTCCCCCGCCGAGATCTGCACGCGTTCGGTGCCCGCCGGGCGGGTGCGGCGCACCGATCGCAGAGCGTCGAGCGCCTCGGGCAGGGCGAACTGCTCGCCCGAGAAGGCCTGCGCGAAGCGCCCGCCGCGCAGCTCGCCCCGCGCCTCCATGCGGCGGTAGACGCGGGCCAGCTCCCGCCAGGGCGGGCAGCGGGGCTCGCGCGCCAGGAGATCGCGGAAGACGAGGCCGTAGCGGCGCAGGTACTGGCGCGCCATGCTGTCAAGCCAGGCCGGAGCGTCGCCGGTCGCTCCTTTCGCCTCAGGCGCCTCCTCGGACGGCGGGCGCAGGAGCGACCATCTCCCGGCGTTCGAGAGCGGATGTCCGCTGGCCGGCGTACGGCGGTGCGGCGCGGTGAGGAAGCGGACCGCGGCGAAGCCGTCGGACGAGGCGAGCCCGGCCGACACCAGCTCCCACAGGCCGGCCTCCAGGTCGGCCGCGGCGAGGCCGCTCCCGCGCGACAGCTCGTGGAAGAACAGCGCCCCGCGCTGCTGCAAGAGCGCCTGCAGACGGCGCGCCCGCTCACCGAGCGGCTCGGCGGGCCCGCGGGTGGCATCCAGGAGCCAGGGAAGGTCCTCGCGGCGCGCGAGCGCGATCGGCGTCAGGCGATTGGGAGCGGCGCGCCGGCGGGGACCCTCTGGATCTATCGGTGCCGAGCAGAGCCTGCCCCACGCCGCCTCGCCGGACACGCAGAGCCGATCGAGCAGCGCGGGCTCGTATCCCGCCACCCGGGCGGCGAGGATCTCTCCCTCCCACGCGCCTGCCCCCGCCTGGAACCCCTGCAGCTGCCCGAGCACTTCCGACAGCCCCGCCGCGCCGTGCACCTGCGTGCCCGGCTGGACGTGCTGCCAGCGGAAGAGGAACCGGAGCACGTCCGAGGTGGAGACCGGTTCGATCTCCCGGCGGAGCCGCCCGAGCGTGAGGCGGTGGATGCGGGCGAGCAGCGTCCGCTCGCACCATTCGAGCTCCCCCGCGCCCGGGGTGAAGCGGCCGCGCAAGAGGAGGCCCTCCGACTCGAGCTGCGCGAGCTCCACTTCAGTGACCGGAAGCCGCAGCCGCCCGGCAAGACCCGCCGCGGTGAAGGGCCCCAGGCACGTCACCCAACCGCGCACGACCTCCACCACCTCCGGCGAGGGACGGTCGGCAGCGGCCCAGTGCTCGCCGCGCCGCACCGCGCGGCCGGCCGAGGCCAGCTGGGCGAGCGGATCGCGCCAGCCGGCCGGCACCTCGGCATCGGGCAACAGGCCCAGGCAGAGCAGCGCATCGTGCAGGTCGCGCGCGTCGCGCACCTCCGGCCACGCCTGCGCGGCCACCTCCGCGATGGCGGCCGGATCGAGCGCGCCCAGGTCGCCGTCCTTCTCCGGAAGCGTGCGCCGCAGCGACACGGCACGCGACCGGCGCTCCTCGAGCGGTGCGTCGTCCAGGTATGCCCACGGCGCGGAATTGAGGACTTCGTGCGCGAGCGCCGAGGGCTCGGGCAGATCGCGCGCGACCAGCCGCACCTCGCGGCCCACGATCCGGTGGAGCAGGGCGCGCAGCCCTTCGCAATCCATCGCCTCGTGCAGGCAGTCGCGCAGCGTCTCGTTGACCAGCGGGTGATCCACCGGCTCGATCGGCGCGGTCCCGGCGTTGTCCTGGCACGCCACCTGCGCCGGAAACACCTGCGCGAGCAGGTCGTCCGATCGCATGCGCAAGATGTTGAAAGGCACCTTGCGGCCGCCGGTGTGACGCAGGAGCGCGAGCGATCGAGTCGCGTTCCAGCGCCAGCGCACCCCGAACATGGGCGCCTGCAACGCCGCCTGGGTGAGCACCTCGTCCAGGCGGGAGGGATGCACGAAGTCGAAGATGCTCTCCAGCGGGAAGCTGTGCTGGGGCCCGAGCGAGAGCAGCACCGCGTCGTCGGTGGCGGCCGCCTGCAGCTCGAAATCGAAGGTCCGGCAGAAGCTCTTCCGCAGCGCCAGCCCGAAGGCGCGATTCTGCCGCGCGCCGAAGGGAGCGTGCACCACGAGCTGCATCCCGCCGGAATCGTCGAAGAAGCGCTCGGCGATCAGGACGTCCTGGGTGGGCAGCGCGCCGAGAGCCGCCTTTCCGGCGGCCAGGTACGAAACCACCTGCTCGGCGCCGGCCTGGGAAAGGCCGCACTCGCCGGCGGCCCATGCCGTCGCGGCAGGGCGGTCGCCCAGCATCGGCTCGATCTCCGCGCGCAGCTCGGAGACCACCCGCGATAGCTCGGCGGTGCGGCCGGGCGCCTCGCCGTTCCAGAACGGCACGGTGGGAGGGGCGCCGTGCGCGTTCTCCACCCGCACCCGACCCGACTCCACGCGGCGGATCCGCCAGGAGTCGTTTGCCAGCAGGAACACGTCGCCGGCCAGGCTCTCGACGGCGAAATCCTCGTCGAGCTGCCCGATCACCACGCCCTCGGGCTCGGCGACCACCTGGTACTGCGCGGTGTCGGGGATGGCGCCGCCGCTGGTCATCGCGGCGAGCCGCGAGCCGCGGCGGCCGGACACCGTATGCGAGAGCCCGTCGCGGTGCAGCCGCGCGCCGACCAGGCGCCCCGCCCTCCGGGCGACACCCTCCGCGTGCATCTCGACCACCGCGTCGAAGTCCTTGCGGCAAAGCTCGCGATACGGCCACGCCCGGCAGGCCAGGGCGTAGAGAGCGTCCTCGGAGATCTCCTCGCAAGCCGCGATGGCGACCATCTGCTGGGCGAGCACGTCCAGCGGGTGCGCGGGGATGCGCGTCTCTTCCAGGCGGCCGGCCCGGACCCCGCGCACCAGCGCGGCGCACTCGACCAGCTGGTCGCGAGTGAGCGGGAAGAGCCGCGCCTTGGGAACGCCGTGCCGCGAGTGGGCGGCGCGGCCGATGCGCTGCAGGGCGACGGACAGCGAGCGCGGCGAATCGAGCTGGACGACCAGCTCCACCGCCCCGATGTCGATGCCCAGCTCCAGCGAGGCGGTAGCCACCACCGCCTTCACCTCGGCGCGCTTGAGCTTCTCCTCCGCCGCGAGCCGCATCCCCCGCGACAGGCTGCCGTGGTGGGCGCAGACCTGGTCCTCGCCGAGCCGCTCGCCCAGGGCGTGGGCGATCCGCTCCACCTGGCGGCGCGTGTTGACGAAGACCAGCGTGGTGCGGTGCTCCCGGATGAGCTGCGCCACGTGGTCGCAGACCTCGTCGCGCTGCTCCTTGGAAGCGACCGCGGAGAGCTCCTGGCCGGGCACCTCGATGCGCAGGTCGTAGGTCCGTTTGCGGCCCACGTCGACCACCGCGCAGCGCGGCGTTCCGTCGGCGCCGACGCGCGCCGTCCCCACCAGGAAACGCGCGATCTCCTCGACCGGCCGCTGCGTGGCGGAGAGCCCGATCCGCACCGGCCGCGCCTTGCACAGCGCCTCCAGCCGCTCGAGCGAGAGGGCAAGGTGCGCGCCCCGCTTGTCGCGCGCGACGGCATGGATCTCGTCCACGATGGCCGTGCGCACGGTGGACAGCATCCGCCGGCCGCTCTCGGAGGTGAGCAACACGTAGAGCGACTCGGGCGTGGTGACCAGCACGTGCGGCGGCGCCTTGACCATGCGCTGGCGCTCGGCCTGCGCAGTGTCGCCGGTGCGGACCGCCGTGCGGATGTCGGGGACGCCCAGCGCCCGCAGCTCGGCCAGGGGCTCGAGCAGGTTCTTGCGGACGTCGTTGGCCAGCGCCTTGAGGGGCGAGACGTACACCACCTGCGTCTCGCCGGGGAGCGCGTCGCCCTGCCGGATCATCCCGTCGAGGCAGGCGAGGAAGGCCGCCAGCGTCTTGCCCGATCCCGTCGGGGCGGCGATGAGCGTGTCTTCGCCCGCCTGGATCCGCGGCCACCCCGCGGCCTGCGGCTCGGTGGGCGTGCCGAAGCGGCGCTCGAACCATGCGGCGACGGTGGGATGGAAGCCTTGCAGCACCGGCGGCAGTGTAACCGACCCTGCTGACAAGGTCCGTCAGGAGTCTTCGCGGCCGCGGCCGCCGATGACGACCCGGTCGAGGGGCGACCGCTCGAGCCCGAAGGCGGCAAGCGCGTGGCCGAGTGGACCGAAGGCGCCCGGCGGGCAAGTGCCGAGGTCGAGCGCCGCCACCACCTCCGGTCCCTCGAGCCGCACCGCCGCCGAGTGCAGCCGGCCCGTCCACGAAGAGACCGCTTCCGCGGCCGGCTCGTCGGCTGCGAAGCCTCCGTTGGCGGCCAGCACCGCCCATCCGTGGAGCAGCTCGGCCAGGGCCGCGAGGTCGCCCTCGGCAGGCGCGCCCGCGAACACACAGCGCAGGGTCAGCTCCTCCCAGTTGCCGGGCTCGAGCAGGAAGGACAGCGTGCCCACCCGGACTTCCCGCTGAGCGGGGTCGTCCGCGCGCGCGCCGTGGACCTCGAACGTCTCCCCGCTCCGCGAGTCGGCCACGTCGAAGCGCAGCACGAAACCGGTCTCGTGCCGGACCAGCGCTCGCGACTCCTCGCGAGCGGTCGGCTCGCGGAGGACCGCGCCCTCCCCGATGCGGGCGGCCATCTCCTCGAGGCGACGCAGGTACCCGCGATAGAGCGGCAGCAGGGCCTGCGCCAGCGGGGTCACTTGCCGATCTGCTCGACCTTCTTCTCCAGCGCCTCGATCTTGCGCTGCAGCTTGTCGATCTCCTGGGCCATCGCGCCGCCGCCGAACGAGTCCAGCGCCTGTTTGACGCTCTGGTCCACCTTGGCGCGCAGCTCCTCCACCGCGGTCTGGCCGGCGGCCAGGACCTCCTTGACCGGGCTGCTGCCTTTGTCTTCGGACCCGCGCAGAAGCGAGGTGACTCCGCGCACCTTCTGCTCGATGTTCTCGCGCAGGGCCTCGGTGCGGTTCTTCATCTCCTCGATCCGCTCGGTGAGCTTGCTGCCCACCTTGTCCTGGTAGAAGACCGCCACCGCCTCGCCGCCGTGGCGGATGATCTCCCGCAGGACGCCGAGCGGCATCTGCGACCGCTTCTTCTCCTCCTCGAAGATGATCTGCGCCAGGGTGACGGAGGTCAGATCCTCCTTGGTGCGGTTGTCGAGCACCTTCACCTCGGCGCCGCCTTTGATCATCTGGGCGATCTCGTCGAGGGTGACGTACCGGCTCTCGACGGTGTCATACAGCTTGCGGTTCGTGTACCGCTTGATGACCTTGGGCTCCTTGCGCCCTTCCGGCGCCTCGCTTCCGCCCTGGGGGGCCGCTGCCTGCTCCTGCTCGTTCATCTGGAAGCTCCAAGGGCGCCTCTGACGCGAAGCGCCGGAAGGGGATTCCCCCACAGGTGCCGGTGTGTGTCAAGGCACGGCCGAGTGGGTCTTTCGCCTCTGACGATTCCTTGTCAGGGTCGCTTACCCGCTGCGAGAATGGGGCGTGGTCGTCCAGTGCCCGAGTTGCCAGACCCGCTTCCGCGTCGCCGACGAGAAGGTGGGCGACCGCGGCGTCCGCGTGCGTTGCAGCAGCTGCAAGGACGTGTTCTCCGTCAAGAAGTCAGGCGCCGCCGAGCCTGCCTCCGCAGCCAGCTCGGGCAACACGATCGACCTGTCCTCGCTCGACCCACCGATGGCTCCGTCGCGGCGCGGGGGAACCGGGCCGGTCGGCGCCTCGCCTGGCCCCGCGAAGCCGCCGCGCGGCGCTGCCCGCGCGTCCCAGTCGCCGTCTCCGGCCAAGGGCGGCGGCGGCAGCCGGCTGGACGTGGACGATCTGTTCGGCATGTCGGAGTTGACGGGGGAAACCGCCCCGGCGAAGCCCAAGTCCGGGATCGACTTCGACTCCCTCGACCTGGGGCTCGAAGACGAGCCGATCGGTCCGGCGAAGCCCAAGACCGACCCTCTGGCGCCGGAACGGCCGATCACTTCCAAGACGAAGACCGGACCGACGAGGCAGGACCCCGCGCCGGCGAGGCCGAAGACGGGCCCGCTCGGAAACCAGGGCCCCGCGGCCAAGCCGAAGACGGGACCGGTCGGGCCATTGGCGGCCAAGGTGAAGACGGGTCCGCTCGACGCGGACGGTCGCCCGAAGCCAAAGACGGGCCCCGTCCGCGAGGTCGCCAACGCCTCGTCCGGCTTGGAGCTGGATACGTCCGCCCTGGAGAAGAAGGGCAGCAATGGCGGGCTCGATCTGGCGTTCGACCCTAGCCAAGGCCCGGCCGGTGACCGCCCGGCGGCTGCCCGGCCCGACTCCAAGCCGGTCGAGAAGCCGCGAACCGACAAGCAATCGAAATCAGGCAAGCAATACAAGTCCATCTTCCAGAAGCCGGCGGAGCCGCCGCCCTCGGCGAAACGGGAGCTGATCTCCAGCGCGCTCACCGGGCTCGTCGGCGCTGCGTTGGCGGTGGTGGTGATGCTCGTCGCCTCCGTGTCCGACGAGGGGTCGGCCGGCTGGCTGGGAACCACCGCCCGCGCCGACGTGGTGGCGACCAAGGTGGTCAGCGGGTTGTACGACACGGCCTCCGGAAAGCCGGTCTTCTACGTCCGGGGGAGGGGGGAGAACCGGGGCCGCAAGCAGCACGGCCCGGTCCGCGTGGTCGCGGAGCTGATCGCGGGGGGCGAGAGCGAAGGCAAGGCAGAGACGATCGCCGGCGCGGAGCCGACCCCCGAGGACGTGTATGCGCTGCGCGGCGTCGCCGATGCGGACAAGCTGCAGCGAACGCTGCTCGGCGGCGACGCGGAACGCAGGCTCCGCCCGGGCGCCAGCCTCCCGTTCTTCGCCGTGATCGCGGATCCCCCCACCGATCTCCAGCGCCACCGCCTCCACCTCAAGCTGGAGCCGATCGACGCCTGGTCGCCGCCCCGCACGGCCGAGGCCACCAAGTAGCGCGGTGGAGGCCTCGGAGCGCATCTCGCGCCTGCTCGGCGCGATCGACGACGTCGAGCTGCGCGCACGGCGCGCCGCCGAGTTTCTCGCCGAGCTGCCCCAGGACGAGGCGGTCGAGGCGCTCGAGGAGCTGCTCCGCCGGACGCACCGGCGCAGCGATCCCCACTCGGCGGCCCTGGAAGGGCTGCTCCGCGGACTGCATGCGTTCGTGCCCGAGGAGCTGACCGCGCGGCTGCGCTCGGCGGCGGAGGCAAAAGGCAGCCAGGCGGTGGCAGCGCTCTTCACGGGGAGCAACGCGGTCAGGACATTCGACCTCGACAAGGAAGGCTGGGTCGACCGCGAGATGCGCGCGCGCAGCCTGGGCGAGCGCAAGGCGCTGGCGCGGGGGCGCAACCGCGACCTGCTCGTCCGGCTGGCCCAGGACCAGGATCCGATGGTGGTGCGCAACCTGTTGGAGAACCCGCGCTGCACCGAGCGCGAGGCGCTGGTCGCCGCCTCGCGCAGGCCGGTGCGCGCCGCCGTGCTGCAGGAGGTGTTCCGGTCGCGGCGGTGGGCCAGCAACCGGCGGGTGCGCAAGGCGCTCGCGCAAAACCCGTACAGCCCGCCGTCGCTGGCCATCTCGGCGCTGGCCATCCTCACCACGCCCGAGCTGCGCGAGATCGCCTCGGACGGAACGATCTCCTCGGAGGTCCGGGTCCAGGCGCGGTTCCTGCTCGCGCATCGGACCGGGCCGGCGGCGGAATGACCGCCGCGACGTGCGGCGTGCCGGAAGGGCTACTTCTTGGGAGTGGCGGCGGGCTGGGCGGACTTGTCGGTGGCGGCCGGCTGCTGCTGCGAGCCTTCGTCGATCTTCTTGGGCGTGACGTCGATGGCGTCGTCCCCGCTCATCGACCGCTTGAAATTGCGGATCCCGCGGCCCAACGCATCGCCGAGCTGCGGGACCTTGCTGGCCCCGAAGACGAGCAGCACCACCAGGAAGATGAGGAGGAGCTCGCCGAACCCGAGATTTCCCATGTACGCTGCTCCTTCAGGTGCGCGGGGTGAACGCTAGCACGGGCCGGGCCTCGCCGCAGCAGTTCTCGCGCGCCGGGCGGCCGCTCGTCTGGGCGCACCGCGGCGCGTCGCGGGCGGCCCCGGAGAACACGCTGGCCGCCTTCCGGCTCGCGGCGGAGATGGGCGCCGACGGGATCGAGCTCGACGCGCAGCGCTGCGCGACCGGGGAAGTGGTCGTGCTCCACGACGAGTCCCTGGGGCGGACCACGGGCCATGCGGCGCTCCTGGCCGAGACACCCTGGTCCACCGTCCGCACCCTGGACGCGGGGGCGCGCTTTTCGGAGAAGTTCCGCGGCGAGCGCGTGCCGCTCCTGGCCGAAGTGCTCGCGCAAGCGCCGGCCACGCTGCTCGTCAACGTGGAGCTGAAATGCGATCGCGCGGACGATCGGGGGCTCACCGCGGCAGCTGTCGCCGTGGTCCGCGAGGCGGGCGCAGCCGATCGGGTGCTCTTTTCGAGCTTCAATCCGCTGTGCCTCTGGCGTGCGCGCGCGCTCGCGCCGGAGGTCCCCCGCGCGCTGCTCTTCGAGAGCGACTCTTCCTTCGCGCTGCGGCACGCGCTCGCCGCGCCGGTCCTGGGTGCCCTGTCGCTCCATCCGGAGGACGTGCTCGCGACACCTGCCGCGGTCCGCTCCTGGCGACGGCGCGGCTATCTGGTCGCGGCCTGGACGGTGGACGACCCGGAACGCGCCGGCGCGCTGCACGAGGCAGGCGCAACCGGGATCATCACCAACGTCCCGGATCTCATGCTGGCGCGGTTTGCCGGCCGCGCCCGATAGGGCGGGCGGGCGCGAGCGTCCTAGAAAGTGGTGCCCAGGCGGGCGGACGCGGACCAGACGCGGGTGAACTGGGTGGACCCGCCTCCCGGCAAGCTGCTGTCGTGCTGGATCGGATTGGTGCCGAACGCGACGCCGCCTTCGAGCCCCAGCAGGAGGGCCCCGCTGACCATCCGGACTCCGGCCACCAGGCGGTGGTACCGGTTCTCCCAGAACGCGATCCGGCGGAAGGACCGGTCGTCCGCCGAGGGGTCGCTCGGGTTCTCGGTCCCGGGGCTGAAGTCGACCGGCCCGCTGCTGGCGTCGACGAGCGTCATCCCGTACTGGCCGTACGGCTGGAGTCGTGCGGTTCCACCTACCCCGAAGCTCTTGGAAATGACGATGTCGGCGCCGCCGAAGGTCAGGTTCAGCTCCTGCGCGCCGATCAGCCGGGTGACCCAGGCGCGGATGGCGACGTCGGGCAGGCCGTAGAGGCCCTCGATCGGCGCCCAGCGCAGCTGACCGCCGAGGCCCAGGATCTGCGAGCCCGTGAGCCACGACACCGCCGCGCCCAGCTCGAACGATCCGCCCAGGCCCTTGCGCAGCGCCACGGTGGGAAGGTAGAGGGCCTGCGGCGGCGAGCCGGTGCCTAGCGTCCCTTCGGACGGCCACTCCTGGGGCGCGAGCTTGGGAAACGCCACCTGTACTCCGCCGCCCATCTCGAACCCCGCCTGGCCGGTGGTCTGCGCCTGGTCCTCGAAAGCGGGCGCGAAAGCGAGCGCGAGGGAGGCCGTCATCCGCGCGAAGCGGAACTGCGCGGAGGGGTCTCCGAGAATGGGGACGTTGTCGGCCCCGGTGCAGAGCGTGCACACCTGGATCGTGTCGGGGTTCCCCAGCCGCCAGAGCTGGAGGTCGTTCGTCGCCGCGCGGGCGCCGGCGGAGCAGAGGATCGAGAGGACGAGCGCAGCGCGCCGCACGCCTTCTGCGTAGCACGGGGCCGGAGTGGGTCAATTTTGCGCCCGGCCAGAAAAAAAATTATTTTTTTTTCGGGGGGGGATCCGACCCCCGAGGCCCCACCCGGACCCCGAGCGTCCGAGCCCGTCCGCATTCGCGTGGCCAGCCTTTCTTGACATGGAACCTCGTCCCAGCCAGCGCCACCGGGTCCTATGGGTGCTCGCCGCTGCTGCCGGGGGCCTCGTGGCCGCTCGTCTCGCGCTGACCCCCATCGCTGCCTGGCGCACGCGGGAGGCGCTCGCGAATCTGGAGGGTTACCAGGCCAGGTTCTCCGACGTGTCGGTGTCTGTCCTGCATCTCTCGTACGCCGTGCATGATCTGCGGCTGATCCCGAGCCCGCGCAGCGCCCGCCCGGCCTTCCGCGCCGAACAGATCGCCCTGACCATCGACCTGCCCGAGTTGCTGCGCCGGCGCGGGATCGTGCTCCGCGCACTGCTGGACCACCCCCGCCTCGACGTCCGGCTCAAGGAGGGGAGCGGCGGGACGAAGGTGAACGACGCGGACGTGCGCGGGGACCTCGCGCGCCTGTCGCCCTTCCACGTCCATCGCCTCGACGTGAAGAGCGCCGAAGTCGCGTTCACCGACGAGGCCGCCCCGGTCAGGCCTGCGCTGCGGCTGCGCGACCTCGAGGTGGCGGTCGAAAACCTCCCTTCCCGGCTGCACGCGACGAAAGGCGAGCCGGCCACGTTGGCGGCGAGCGGGACGTTGCAACGGAGTGGCCAGATTTCCGTGTTCGTCACGGCGGATCCGTTCACGCGGCGTGTCTCGTTCGCCGGCCGCGCCGCCGTCGAAGGCCTGGATCTCCGCGAGCTCGCCGATCTGTTCGCGCGCAAGACGGATTACGTTCCGACCAGCGGGACCATCGACGTCTACGCCACGTTTCGCGTGCTCGAAGGCCATCTGACGGGCTACGTGAAACCCGTGACCCACCGAGCGCAGTTGAAACCCGCGCCAGGGAAGCCGGCGCTCAAGGCCTGGATCGCGGACGCCGCCCTGAAGCTCCTGAGCGAGAGCGCGCCGGGGCGCGCGACCACCGCCGGCATCCCCATCCACGGAGATCTGACGAGCCCGAAAGCCGAGCTGTGGGCGTCCATCTGGGCAGTGCTGCGAAACACGTTCGTGTTGGGCATCGAGTCGGGCCTGGGGCAGCCGACCACGTCGCCGGGCGAGGTCCCCCAGGCGAAGCGGCCGCGGCGAGGGACCGGGCGATGAAGCCCGCGCGCGCACATCTGCGTGGCGGCGTCTTGCTGCTCACCGTCGCGCTCGCCTGTGCCCATGCGACCGCCGAGAAACGGCCGGCCGACGAGCCCCCGGCTCCCCGCGCGCAGCCGAAGCCGAGGCCCGTCGAGCCCGGCCACCCGCCTCTGGCGGACGCGCCCGAGGCGATGTTCGTCCCGGGCGCCATCGAGCGGATCCAGAAGGCCCTCGCCGAGCGGGGCTACCTGGACCAGGCTTCCGCCCGCCCTGGCCGCCTCGACTCCGCGACCACCGCTGCCGTCCGCAAGTTCCAATCCGACCAGGGCCTGGCCCGCACCGGCGTGCCGGATCGCGAAACCGTACGCCGCCTGGGCCTCGACCCGGACACGCTGTTCCGCAAGAACCCCGACAGGCCCGATTCGCCGCGCGCCTAATTGATGTTCACCCGGCTCGCCTTGAGCTTCAGGTTGCCGTCCGCCTTGATGGTCGCGTCGGCGCCGACCTTCAGGCTGAAGTTGGAGCCGACGTCGAGCTTGGCCGTCTTGGAGGTCTTGACCTCTAGATCCTCGCAGTCGAGGACGATCTTCTTCTCGGCGTGCAGCTCGATGTCGCCTTCCTTCGCCTCGACGAGGAGCTTCTTGGCCTTCACGTCGAAGGTGATGGTGCGGTTCCCCGACTTGTCCGCAATGACGATCTTCTCCTCGCCCGGCTTGTCGCACAGCACGATCTTGTGGCCGGACTTGGTCTGGATCATCCGGGTGGTGTTGTCGTCGGCGTAGGCGCCGTCCATCGGCTTGTCCTTGCCGTTCCAGAGGGCGCCGAGCACGTACGGCCGGTTCGCCTGGCCCAGCTCGAACGCGATCAGCACCTCGTCGCCCACCTCGGGCAGCCAGTAGAAGCCGCGTCCGGCACCTGCCGCGGGCTGCGCGACCCGCGCCCAGTCGGTCTCGGGACCGCCGGGTAGCCGGGGGAGCTGCAGCTTGATTCGCCCCAGCTTGTTCGGGTCCTGCACGTTGGTGACGATGCCGACCTCCACGCCGTAGCGATTGGAGTCGTGGCTGGCGCCCGTCTCCTTCGACTTCTGCAGGATCTCGTAGAAGGTCTGCATCTTGGGTGTCCTTCGGCGCCGGCTACAGGATGGGCGGCAGCGTGAGCACGGTGCCGGGCTTCACGTCCTTGGGATCGAGGACGCCGTTGGCGTCGGCGATGCGGCGCCACTCGGCGGCGTCGTCGTACTCCTCGTGGGCGATGAGGGCCAGCGTCTCGCCCATCTTCACCGTGCGGCGCTTGGTGTGGTCGGGGGAGTTGCGAGGCTTCTTCTCCAGCTGCTCCTTGGCCGTCTCCGACTCTTTGATGCTGACCGTCGCCACCGCCCGGCAGGCGGTGCCGTCGTTCATGAACATCGTGAAGCGCAGGTTCAGCGATTCCACCACGCCCTTGAACTTCACCTGCCCCCACTGGAACATCACCACCGGGGGACGGTGCTTGTCGGGGTCGACCAGCGCGTAGTTTTGCAGCTTGTCGGTGTGCTCGTGGACGCTCTTCTTCTCCTCGTAGGTATCGAAGAACAGCTCCACCGCCAGGACCCGCGGGTTGCCCGAGGTGAACTCCTGCTCCGGCAGATCGAGCCCGGGCGCCTTGTGCGGCTCCCACTGCACGGTCTTCTGGATGGAGAACTCCTTGGGGTTGAAGAGGACGGTCAGGTCGTCGCCCGACTTGTCGAGATTGATGATCTTCGCCTTGACGAGCGGCATGGGACGCTTCCTTCCCGGAGGGCTAGCCGCCGAAGCGCTCGCGATCGCTCGCGATGCGCCGCCGGATGCGGTGGTAGATGCGCTGCGCGATGGCCTCGACGGAGCCCTCGATCCTGGACTGGTTGACGGCGTCGTCTCCCTTGTGTTCGCCGCCGGGCGCATGGCGGTGCCGGGCGAGGACCTGGGGACGGGCGGGCGCCGAGCCCGAGCCCATCGAATGGAGCGGCGGCGGGCTGGGCGGGATCGCCGCCACGATGCGCATCTCGACCGACTTTGCGAGCGCGTTCCCCCGGCGGACCTGATCGCCCGTGGCCGGGCCGGCCCTGCCTTGCTCGTCCATGGCGACGTAGATCGTCTCGGGCCCGCGCGCCCGCGCGCCGGCGGGAGCGGCGGCGTTGCCTCCGCCGACGAGGCCCAGCGCGACCAGGACGTCCATCCGCTGCTCGACGCTGGACAGCCCGCGCACCGGCTGGTCGTGGCCGCGGTCCATGCCTCCGCTGAGATCAGGGGCCGAGGCATCGCGGGCGAAGATCGAACGCCAGATGGCCGCGGCGGAGCTCGCGGGTCGATGGATGGAATCGAGCCTGCGCGATGCGGGTGCGCCCCGTCTTCCATCCCCTTCGCGGACCGCGCTCGACCACCACAGCGGCGCCGCCGCGTACCGGAAGCGCATTCCAGTCGCGATCGCCGCTACGCCGGGCCGGGCGACGGGCGCCAGGGAAATGCCTCCCACGGCCGCGGTGGCGGATCGCCATGCCTCCGCCGAGTAGGACCACGGCACGTAGCCGTCCGCCGCGCCGGGGCGTGCGCCGCTCCAGGTGCCC
>WNFL01170338.1_pt1 | contig 26517 bp, 23 predicted proteins | sample 5400361 | NCBI WGS metagenome assembly WNFL01 (sample SAMN13153351, study PRJNA577476) | soil metagenome | isolation source: 40 cm soil on Douglas fir-dominated hillslope | place: USA:California | collected 2013-09-17
AAGGCTCCAATTTGCCCTCCTCGTACCGGAAAACCATGACATGGCCCGATCCCGCCCGCCAATGGGCTTGAGTACCAATATAAACGAGAACAATGTGGTTCTTTTCATCAAACGCAGGCAGAGATACCTCTGTCGATCCGTGCGCCTGGGGATTTTCTTTGTACCATTGATCCCAGCCGGCCCCCTCTCTTCCAAAGTACTTTTTATACGCTCCCTCATAGTCGACGATATAGCCGTTCTCGGGGGATGCCTTCAGCGTAAGACGAACGGGCTTGTCGTTCCGTTGAAAAAATAGATCAACCAGCGGTCCGATATCGTACCCTTCGATTCTTATTTTCTCTTTGAGGTATTTCTTTGATTGTTCAATGGAAACAAAATGAGTGAGTGATGTGTCCGGTTTGACGACGGTGAATCCGGCATCGTCATAGGAACGTCGAAGCAGAAGACTCAGGATCTTGTTGTCTTGCTCTTCGGAATGGGGAGCGCCACTGGACGAAAGTGAGCATCCGAACAGGACCGCGCCTAGGAGCGCGAGAAGTCTCGTACCCATGGATAGGGCAACGTCAGATTGGGGCAAAAACGGCTGTCAGATCAGACGCCTTGGAATCGCCTACTCTTTCCCCGCCGCCTTGAACTCCACGGGGACGCTCTCGCCGGACGGGGACGGCTCGACGTAAATCTGGGAGCCGGATTTCTTGAACTCCTCGGATTTTTCCTTCATGCCCGCCTGCAGCGCGGCCTCTTCTTCCAGCCCCTTGGCGGCGGCGTAGTCGCGCACGTCCTGGGTGATCTTCATCGAGCAGAAGTGCGGGCCGCACATCGAGCAGAAGTGCGCCAGCTTGGCGCCCTCGGCCGGCAGCGTCTCGTCGTGGAAGGCGCGCGCGGTGTCCGGGTCGAGGCTCAAGTTGAACTGGTCTTCCCAGCGGAACTCGAAGCGCGCGCGGGACAGCGCGTTGTCGCGCTCCTGCGCGCCCGGATGACCCTTGGCCAGGTCCGAGGCGTGCGCGGCGATCTTGTAGGCGATCACGCCGTCCTTCACGTCTTTTTTATCCGGCAGCCCGAGGTGCTCTTTCGGCGTGACGTAGCAGAGCATCGCCGTGCCGAACCAGCCGATCATCGCCGCGCCGATGGCGCTGGTGATGTGGTCGTAGCCCGGCGCGATGTCGGTCGTGAGCGGCCCGAGCGTGTAGAACGGCGCCTCGTGGCAGAGCTCGAGCTGCTTGGTCATGTTTTCCTGGATCAAGTGCATCGGCACGTGGCCCGGCCCCTCGATCATCACCTGCACGTCGTGCTTCCAGGCGATCTTCGTGAGCTCGCCGAGCGTCTCGAGCTCGCCGAACTGCGCCTCGTCGTTGGCGTCGGCGATCGACCCCGGCCGGAGCCCGTCGCCGAGCGAGAACGAGACGTCGTAGGCCTTCATGATCTCGCAGATCTCTTCGAACCGGGTGTAGAGAAAGTTTTCTTTATGATGCGCCAGGCACCACTTGGCGAGAATCGAGCCGCCGCGCGAGACGATGCCGGTGGTGCGTTTGGCGGTGAGCGGGATATAGCGCAGCAGCACGCCGGCGTGGATCGTGAAGTAGTCCACGCCCTGCTCCGCCTGCTCGATCAAAGTATCCCGATAGATCTCCCAGGTGAGATCCTCCGCCTTGCCGTTGACTTTTTCCAGCGCCTGGTAGATCGGCACGGTGCCGATCGGCACGGGCGAGTTGCGGAGGATCCACTCGCGGGTCTCGTGGATGTTGTCGCCGGTGGAGAGGTCCATCACGGTGTCCGAGCCCCAGCGGATGGCCCAGATCATCTTCTCGACCTCTTCCTCGACCGAGGAGGCGACCGCGGAGTTGCCGATGTTGGCGTTGATCTTGACCAGGAAGTTCCGGCCGATGATCATCGGCTCGCTCTCGGGGTGGTTGATGTTGGCCGGGATGATGGCGCGCCCGCGCGCGACCTCGTCGCGCACGAACTCCGGCGTGACGAGCTTGGGAATCGAAGCGCCGAAGCTGTTGCCGTGGGCGCCGTTGCCGTTAACGCCGTGGGCGGACGCATCGTGCCCGATGTTCTCGCGCAGCGCGATGTATTCCATCTCCGGGGTGACGATGCCTTTTTTCGCATAATGCATCTGCGACACGTTGGCGCCGGCCCGGGCGCGTCGCACCGGCCGGCGCGACGCGTCGGGGAAGCGCTCGGTGCCGTTGTCGCCGTTGTGGCGGTATTGGCCCCGGACCTCCTCGGTGTCGCCGCGGGCTCTGATCCACTCGGCGCGGAGCGCCGCGAGCCCCTGGCGCAGCTCGATTTTGGTTTGCGGGTCGGTGTAGGGACCGGAGGTGTCGTAAACGACCAGCGGCGGATTTTCCTGCTTGCGGCCGCTCGGGGAAAAGCCCTCGTGGGTCGGCGAGACCGCGATCTCGCGCATGGCGACGCGAACCTCGCCGCCGCGTTTGCCGGCGACGTAAACCTTGCGCGACGCGGGGAGCGGAGAAGTCGAAATACTGCCTTCGCCGGTCCGTTTTGTCGTTCCGTTGGGATTGGCCATGGCTAACCTCCGTGGAAGCTCGCCGGCATCGGCGCTAATCGTGCCGGTACCGCCGGACTTCGTCTTCGTAGAGCGCTTCCTTGCCCTTTTCTTCCAATTTCCGCGACCGCTCCGTCAAGACCTTTTTGTCCTCGACGAAGTCCTCGCGCGAGAAGCCCAGGTTGCCGGGATGGATTCCGGTGTCCATGCGGATCGCGTCGCACGGGCAGGCTTCGACGCAAAAACCGCAGTAAATGCAGCGCAGCGTGTCGATCTCGTAGCGCACCGGGAATTTTTCCACCGGGTTGTCCGGATACTCTCCCGCTTCGATGTGGATGCACTCCGCCGGGCAGGCGGTGGAGCAGAGAAAACAGGCGGTGCAGCGGACGGTGCCGTCCTCCTTCAGCGTCAGGCGATGGCGGCCGCGAAAGGTTTCCGGGTAGGCGATGCGCTGCTCGGGATATTGGACGGTGACGGCGGCCGACTTGTTTTTCGCCAGGCCGAACAGGTGCAGCGTGTGGATCGCGAGGTTCCGCCAGAAGCGGTACCCCGTCACCATCAGGCCGCGGAACACCTCCGGGAAATAGAGCCTTTCCCAGAGGCCCATGTGTTCGATTCTCTGCATAAACAAAAGCTTGGTAATTAACGGCGACTCTTCTGATTTATAGAGGATTCCGGCTCTTTGTTCAAGGAAAGTTTTAGCGCGCGGGGCTATTCCGAATCGTACTGTAAAATGGAGTAAACGCGGCATTTTTTGAGCTTCTCGCGGCCCTTTAAAAAGCCGACCTCGATGACGAAAGCGCACTCCACCACCTCGCCCCCGAGCAGGGCAACCAGCTCGCAGGCCGCCGCCGCCGTGCCGCCGGTGGCGATGAGGTCGTCGGCGACGAGCACGCGCGCGCCGGGCTTGACCGCGTCGCTGTGTATTTCGAGCGTGTCGGTGCCGTACTCCAGCTCGTAGCTGGCCTTGCGCGTCTGGTAGGGCAGCTTGCCGGGCTTGCGGGCGATCGCGAAGCCGGCGCCGAGACTGTAGGCGAGGGCGGCGCCGATGATGAAGCCGCGCGATTCGATGCCCAAAACCGTGTCCACTTTTTGGCCGCGGTAGCGCTCGGCGAGGATGTCGATGGTTTTACGAAACAGCGGCCCGTTGCCGAGCAGCGGCGTGATGTCTTTGAAGATGATCCCCGGCTTGGGGAAATCGGCAATGTCGCGGATCGCCCGGCTGAGCTCGGCGGTTTTTTCGTCCATCGCTTGCAGGTATCACAAACGGATTTTATCGGCAAATCGCCCTTCGACAAGCTCGGGGTGAACGGCAATATGCGAAGGTTTTTACTCTACTTTCCCCAAACCTGGCGCGCGGTTTCCACGACGACTTCTAATTTTCTTTTTTGATCGTCTTCGGAGATCAGATTGCCGATCACGTCCGAGGCGAAGCCGCACTGCGGGCTGACGGCGAGCTGCTCGAGCGGGATGTGGCGGCTCGCCTCGTCGATGCGGCGTTTCAAGTCGTCGACCCGTTCGAGTGCCGGCACCTTGGTGCTGACGAGTCCCAGGACCACGACTTTGCCCTTGGGCACGAAGCGGAGCGCCTCGAAGCTCCCCGCCCGCGGGCTGTCGTATTCGAGGAGCACGCGGTCGTGCTGGAGCTCGTTCAAGAGGCGCTCGGCGATCGGGTCGTAGGTGCCCTCGCGGTGCCACATGCTGCGCTGGTTGCCGCGGCAGATGTGGATGCCGAAGGTCACGCCCGGAAAGCCGCGGATGACCTCGTTGTCGGCCTTGAGCGAGCGGGCGAAATTTTCCATCGGGTCTTCGCCGCGCCTCCGCATCGCGTCGAGCGACGGCGGATCGACGTAGGCCGTGTAGCCCGGCGCGTCGATCTGGACGTAGCGGCAGCCAGCGTCGACGAGGCTTTGGATCATCTCGCGCTCCAGGCGCACCACGTCGGCGACGAAATCGTCCATCGTGGGATAGATCGCCCTGGACGCCGCGCTGTCGAAGCGCTGCGAGATGCGGTCGGGGCCGATCAGCGTCACTTTCGCCGGTGCGCGCGCCAGGCCGCTCACGAAGCGGTATTCCTCCAGCGGAACGTTCCGCGCCAGCCGGAGCTTTTCCACCACCGGCCGACGCTGCGAGATCGCCGTCGCCTTGTCTTCCCCGGCGGGAAACTCCCAGCGCTGGAGCGGCGCCGCCCCCTCGACCCGCGTCTCGTAAAATTTGATGTCGGCCCGCCCCGCGTCGAAGCCGGCGACCGAGGCGCCGAAGCTGTCCTGGAAATTGAGCCGGCGCATCTCGCCGTCGGTGACGACCTCCAGGCCGACCGCCTCTTGCAGCGCCACGCCCTGCTGCACGGCGCGGTCTTCGACCGCGGCGAGGTCCTTCTCACCGAGCTGGCCCTGGTCGAAGCGCTCGCGCGCCGCCTTGAGATAGTCCGGCCTGAGGAGACTGCCGACCACGTCGCTCCGAATATTTTTTAAATCCGCCATAGGCCAACTGTTAGGCAAGAACCGGCGTGATGTCAACCACCGACGCGCCAGGTAAAGCAAATCCTCCGGGGGCGGCCGCAGTGGGCGCGCCCCGAAGCGAGGAGACGTCCGACACTAACGCTTCGCAAGAGCAAAGAGAGTTCGCGCGGCACGTCGGAGCAGAATAGCAGCGACCCATCGGCTCCCGCTGAGGGGCGCGCCCACTGCGGGCATATTATTTTAAAGCTTCCGGCCTCAGGTAATTCAGCGGGTCTTCGGCGACGTTGTCCCGGCGGATCTCGAAATGGAGGTGCGGCGCAGAGGCGTTGCCCGTGCCTCCGACTTCGCCGATCTTATCCCCGAGGGAGACGCTCTGGCCTTCTCTGACGTTGTTTTCACGGTTGTGCGCGTAGACCGAGACGAGATTGCCGGCGTGGCGGACGATGACCAGATTGCCGTAGCCGCGGAGCTGATCGCTATAAATTACCTCGCCGCTCTCGACGACGCGGATCGGCGTGCCTTCGGGGGCGACGATGTCGATGCCGTCGTGAAAGCTCTGCCCGCGGCCGCCGTAGCCGGACGTGACGGCGCCCGCGATCGGCCACATGAGCGTCCCGCTGCCGCGCGACGGCGAGCTGCCCGGCGGGCGCGGCTTGAGCGAGACCGTCGCCGGAGTGATGATCTCGACCGGCAGCTGGCGCGCCGCCCCGGGGATGAAAATTTTCTGCCCGGCGCTCAACTGGTTGGGATCGTCGAGGCGGTTGATGCGCGCCAGCTCCTGGTAGGTAAAGTCGTAGGCCTTGCCGATGCGAAAGAGGTTCTCGCCCCGGAGCACCACGTGGGAAATCCCCGGCCCGGTCCGGAGCGGCGGCGCTTTCGACGGCTTAAAAAAAGAACAGGACGAAAAAACGAGCGCAGCGGCGAAGAATAAAAACAGCGGCAGAGCCCGCGGCTTCAGTCGGCCCAACCGTATTTCCCCCACAGCTTGACGAAGCGGCACTCGCCCAGGTTGTCTTCTTCTAGTCCGGACTCCGTCCGCCGGATGCGCTTCAGGAGCTGGTTCTGCTCGTCGCCGGTCGGAATGACCAGCCGGCCGCCGATGGCGAGCTGGTCCACCAGCGGCTTGGGCACGCCCGGCGAGCCCGCCGTGACGATGATCGCGTCGTACGGCGCGTGGTCCGACCAGCCGATCGTCCCGTCGCCGACGTGCAGCGCGATATTGTAATACTGGAGCTCGTCGAGAATCACCCGGGCGCGGATCGACAGCGAGCGGATCTTCTCGATGGAAAAAACCTGCGGCGCCAGGAGGCCGAGAACCGCCGTCTGGTAGCCCGAGCCGGTGCCGACCTCCAGCACCTTCTCGGTGCCCGAGAGATTCAACGCCTCGGTCATGAGGCCGACCATGTAGGGCTGGGAGATCGTCTGCTTCTCCCCGATCGGCAGCGGGCCGTCGTCGTAGGCGCGGCTCGCCAGCGCCGACTCGACGAAGAATTCCCGCGGCACCTTGCGCATGGCGTCGGCCACCCGCGGGTCCTTGATCCCCCGGCCGGCGACCTGCTCCTGCACCATCTTTTCCCTGGCCCGGATGGAACTGGACGCAATTCTTTCGGGAAGCATCAGTGTGATTGGAAGAAAAATGGTCGGGGCGACCGGATTTGAACCGGTGACCTCACGCACCCCAAGCGTGCGCGCTACCAGACTGCGCCACGCCCCGATCGAGATTGACTATGATAGGTCTTTTTAGCACCGAGAGGGGGGTGAAAGCAATTGGAAATGGGGGATGGTATAAAGCCCCGGAGGAGTCTATTCCCCGAACCACAGATGTATTTTGTCGTCGGAATTGATGGCATTAAGGCTCCATTTCCCATTCACACCGTAAAATAAAAAGCGCCAGCGCATGGCATGCTTTTCAAATTTTTGCAGATAGACGATTTGGAACAGGGACCTGCCGACGGCTCTCTCATTGATAAACTCGGCGCCCAGGCTTTTGCCAAACCGTCCTTGAAGAAGCGGCAGCTGCAGCTTTGCCTGTTCCAGAATTACATTGAATTCTGATTCGGGCATGACGGCATAGGGTTTCATCAGTAATAGGCCTCCCTCCAGATCACCGGACCCGACCTTTGCCATGGCCTGTTCGACCAGTTTGCTGGCCGCCTCTTCGGAATCGAGAGTGGCGGCCTGCGCGACGGCGGCAAATACAAGGAACATCAGGATGACAAGAATTTTCATCGCAATTTCCTTTGCTTGATTAATGACGAAAGTCCCCTCAATGAACTGTCTAACCGACACTGATCAGCGAATCTTCGACAGAAGTTCCTTGCGCAGACCTTCGTCCACCACTGGCTGGGCGACGTCCGATTTGCCTACGACATATTCAAGAATATTTGTAGCGTCGCCCCGGTCGAATTCCCCATTATGGTTCGAATCGACGCGAACTTGATACAGAAGCGCGTTGCGGTCGGGGTCCCAAACAAAGCCGATCATGCTGGCGTCTTGAGGCGTTACAGGTGCGAATTTCGCGGTCTGGGTATCGGATATAAAAGCGACCAATGCGTCTTTATTATCGATCATGCCGTCCTTGTTGGTATCGCGGTCCCGAATAAGCCATTGGATGATTCCGCAAGGCACTTGACCCTCGCCGCTTTTGCACTTTTCCGAAGGTATATTCAACGAGCTGATCTGAGCGGGTCGATTTAAAAGCAGCCACTGACGATTCGTTTTTGTATCCTTTACGATCACATTTACGATGCGCGACGATCCACCGTATTCTTCAAGGCCACAGCGAGACGGAGAATACGAATATTCCGCTTGATACATCGAATGCCACGCCTGTGGGAAAACTGTTTTGTTGGAAGTCGGGTCATCCACGTTGATGACAGCAACGGGGAACAATTGCCGATTGGCGCCCCGTATCACCATGGGTTCGCAAAATATGAGGTCCTGGTTCGGTTTTGGCTGATTTGGCTTTCCCAGAACTATGATAGGCGGCTTATTTTCGTTGCTTCGTTGAATCAATAAAAAGAAAGCCAAAACAAAAGAACCCAGCAGCGCGAGAGACCCAACAACAGCCCACAAAATCTGATTGTATCGTTCTAACTTCATCACGGTCGTCGTCCGAAAAATAGACTGGGTTAGCGCCAGCCTATAGTCCAAACCGGAGAGGCGGTCAAGTGGATTGGTGCGGGGCAAACTGCAAAAAGAATGGACCGTCAAAGAAGCCGGTCTTCGTTCCGCTCGCGCATTTTTCGCGCTGCGGCGGCCCAGCCTGCCCGCGGCCGGCTTCCTCTGCGAATCACGATGCGTCCGGGCGACGCCTCCAATTCCACTTCGTCCGCAAGCTGCGCTTCCTTCAGCAGGACTTTCGGCAGGCGCACGCCCCGGCAATTACCGATCTGAACAATGCGGCTCTTCACAGCTTCCCCTCGTTATTCACAAGTCGGAAAATGCGGTTCGCGAGCGGGACAACCCTACGACAACATCTTCCTCAGCGCCTGGATGTCTTTCTTCACTTTGGCCAGCGCATTTTTGTAGGCGGCGTCGGGGAGGGAGAGCTTCAATTGCTTGCGCTCTTCTTTTTTATTTTCCTTGAGCTTCTTGCGCGCCCCTTCGATGGTGAAGTTCTCGCTGTAGAGCAGCCGCTTGATCTCCAGGAGCAGCTCGACGTCGCGCTTTTTGTAGAGCCGGTGGCGCGACGGCGCCTTGCCGGGTTTTAGCAGCTCGAACTCGGTCTCCCAGAATCTGAGGACGTAGGGCTTGACCCCGACGATGCGGCTCACCTCTCCGATCTTGAAGTAGAGCTTGTCGGGAATCCGGAGAGCCATGAAGGGGAAATCCTATGTGGAGCTGCCGACGTTGAGGCTCTTTTTGAGGATCTGGCTCGGTTTGAAGGTGAGCACTTTGCGGCCGGCGATGATGATCTCGTCGCCGGTCTGCGGATTCCTGCCCTTGCGCGGGCGCTTGGCGTTGACGACGAAGTTGCCGAAGCCGGAGATTTTGACCTTCTCGCCTTTTTCCAGGCAGCCTTTGATGATCTCGAAGGTGGATTCGACCACGTCGGTCGCGTCCTTCTTGGAGAACCCCACCTTCTCGTAGATCCTGGCGATGATTTCAGCCTTCGTCATCTTCCGATCTCTCCTTTTGAGTCGGGTCCGGCGAATCGCCGCTCAGCTTCTCAGTCGAGCGCCGAAGGTCTCGCCGATCCGCGCCACCAGCTCCTGGTGTAGAGCCTGCACCTCCGCGTCCGTCAGGGTCCTGTCCTCCGCCCGGTACGAGATCGTATAGGCCAGACTCTTCTTGCCTTCCGGAACGGGAGCGCCGCGGTATTGATCGAACACCTCCACCCCTTCGATGAGAGGGCGCCCGAGGTCTTTGATCCAGTCGATAATCCGCTCGGCCGGAAAATCCTCCTCCACGACGATCGCCAGGTCGCGCTCAACCGATGGAAATCGCGGAAGAAAACGAACCTTTAGTTCAGGCGAAAGATACTGAAGCACTATTTCAAAGTCAAGTTCCAAAATTAAACAGCGCGGCAGCGACAGCTCGCCGGCAATGTCCGGATGAACTTCGCCGATGTAGCCCAACCTCATTCCGTCCGCCGCGAGCCAGGCCGCCCGGCCGGGGTGGAGAAAAGACGGCAGGCCTTCGGCGCTCCAACTCCAGCGGCCCGCGCCGCCGCTGCGCTCCAAAAGCCCCTCGACCAGCCCCTTGGCGTCGAGAAAATTAAACGCCGCCTCCTCGGCGCGGAGCCCCCTCCGCTCGCGCCGGCCGTATAAAAGCGCCGCCAGATGCTGGCGCTCTTCAGGCGCGCCCCCAGCGCCTAGAAAAAACACCTTGCCGAGAGCAAAAGCGCCGAAGCCCTTGGCCCGCTGGGCGAGATTGATCCTTAAATTTTCGATCAGGCCGGGAACCAGGCTCCGCCTCATCTCCGCGCTCTCCTGCACCAGCGGATTGACGACCGGCACGGGCCCGGAGTCGGCGGCAAGGCCGGGAAAGCGCCGGTTCATCTCTACCGAGGCGAACGGCAGGTTGATCGTCTCGACCAGCCCCTCGCCGGCGAGATAGGAGCGGACGGCGCGCTCGGAGCGGAGCCGGGCGTCCGGCCGTCCGGTAAGACGCGCCTGGGGCAGCGTGGAGGGTATCCGGGCGTAGCCGCGCAGCCGCGCCAGCTCCTCGATCAGGTCCGCCTCGCGCGCGAGGTCGCCACGATAGCTCGGCGGGACGACTTTGAACGCCGCTTTGCCGGGCTGGACCTTGCAGCCCAGCGCCTTGAGGCTCTTTATGATCTCGGCCGCCTTGAACTCGACGCCCGCGATCTCTTTCGCCCGTTCGGGCCGGAGCGCTATCGCCGCGGGCGCGAAGGGGCGCGGATAGCGGTCGATCGCGCCGCCGAGCGGCCGACCGCCGGCGACCTCGCCGAGGAGCGCAACGGCGCGGTCCAGGGCGTAGAGAGTCCCTTCCGGATCGACCCCGCGCTCGAACCGGTGCGAAGCCTCGCTGTGGAGCCCCAGGCGCTTGGCGGCGCGGCGGATCGTCGCCGGGTCGAAACGGGCGCTCTCGACGAGCACGGCGCGGGTGGCGCTGCCGACTTCCGAGTCGCGCCCGCCCATGATCCCGGCCAGCGCGACCGGGACGTCGCCGTCGCAGATGAGCAGGTCATCGGGCAAAAGCTCGCGCTCGAGGCCGTCCAGCGTGACGAATTTTTTCAACTCTTTCGCCGGCCGGACGACGATCCGTTTGGCGGCCAGCCGGTCGAGATCGAAGGCGTGGAGCGGCTGGCCGGTCTCCAGCATGACATAGTTGGTCACGTCCACGACGTTGTTGATCGCGCGGATGCCCGCGGCCTCCAGGCGAAACTGCATCCAGGCGGGTGAAGGCCCGAGCTGTATCCCTTCGACCGCCGCGGCCGAATAACGGCTGCAGCGGCGCGGGCTCGCGATCTCGACCTTGACGGGCGGCGGGTTCGCTTTTTCCTTTGACGGCTTCAGCGCGGGGATTTTGAGCCGCCCGCCGCCGAGCGCCGCCACTTCGCGCGCTATGCCGACGATGCTCAGGCAGTCGCCGCGGTTGGGCGTGACGCCGAGCTCGATCGACCAGTCGGCCTGCCCCTCGGGCGTGCGGAGCGGCGCGAGCGACTCCACTTCGAGGCCCGCCATCGTGAGCGTCTCGGCGAGCTTGTCGGGAGCGTCGCGGAGATCGACGAACTCCTTCAGCCAATTGAGCGTCAGCTTCATGGGCGGTTTTCAGAAGCCGGGGAACTGGCGGAGAAAGCGCAGGTCGTTTTGGAAAAAGAGCCGGATGTCTTCGACGCCGAACTTGAGCATGGCGATGCGCTCGACCCCCATGCCGAAGGCGAAGCCGGAATATTTTTCCGGATCGTAGCCGACGAACCGGAAGACCTCCGGGTCGATCATCCCGGAGCCCAAAATTTCCAGCCAGCCGGTGCCCTTGCAGACGCGGCACGGCGCGGAGTCCTTGAGCGCGCCCCCGCCGCCGCAGATGACGCAGCCGATATCGACCTCAGCGGACGGCTCGGTGAAGGGGAAAAAACTCGGGCGGAAGCGCACGCGACTGTCGGCGCTGAAGATTTGTCTCAACACGTGGGTGAGGACGCCTTTGAGATCTGTGAACGCGATACCGCGGTCGACCATGAAGCCTTCGACCTGGTGGAACATCGGCGAATGGGTCGCGTCGTCGTCGTGGCGGTAGACCGCGCCGGGCGCGATCACCTGGAGCGGCGGCTTCCGCCCCTCCATCGTCCGGATCTGAACCGGCGAGGTGTGGGTCCGGAGCAGGCGGTCGGCGGCGACGAAAAAGGTGTCCTGCATGTCGCGCGCCGGATGGTCCTTCGGCATGTTGAGCGCTTCGAAGTTGTGGTAGTCGTCCTCGATGTCGGGCCCGCGCGCGATCTCGAAGCCCATCGAGAGAAACACGTCGATGATCTCGTCCATCACGAGCGTCAGCGGATGGACCCGGCCGCGCTCGCGGCGGCTCCCGGGGAGCGTGATGTCGATCCGCTCCTCGGCGAGCGCCTTCTCCCGACTTTCGCCCTTGAGCGTTTTTAAGCGCCCGTCGATCTCTGCTTCGATAAAGCCCCGGAGCTGGTTCAGCTCTTCGCCCCGTTTGGGCCGGTCTTCGGGCGCGACGTCTTTCAGGCCTCGCAGCAGGCCGGTGATCGTCCCCTTGCGCCCGAGGTATTCCACGCGAAGCTGCTCGACCTCGGCCTCGGAGACCGAGCGGCCGATCCGATCGAGGACCTCGTCCCTGAGCGGGGCCAGAGCTTCGTTCATACCGAATGCGCGGACGGAAACGCTATGTCGTGAGGCGGGTCTTGGCGAGCTCGGCGATTTGGCCGAAGGCGGGGGCGTCGGCGACGGCGATTTCCGCCAGGATTTTTCTGTCCAGCTCCACCCCGGCGTCTTTCAGCCCCTTGATCAACTGGCTGTAGGACAGCCCGGAGAGGCGCGCCGCGGCGTTGATCCGGGTGATCCACAGAGTGCGGAACTCGCGCCGGCGGACCCGGCGGTCCCGGTAGGCGAAGGCGAGCCCGCGCTCGACCGTCTCTCTCGCCATACGATAGAGTTTGCCGCGCCCTCCGACGTATCCCTTGGCCAGCTTGAGGACTTTTTTCCTCCGCTGCCTGGTTTTACTTCCTCCCTTGGCTCTAGGCACTGGATTGCTCCCTTCTATAAATACGGTATCAATTTGCGGATGTTTTTCTGATCGGCGGGGGACACCAGCGCCCCTTTTCTGAGCTTCCGCTTCCGTTTTTTACTCTTCGCCGAGAGCAGATGGCCCTTGAAGCCCCTGCTGCGCTTGATCTTGCCGGTCCCGGTGACGCGAAACCTTTTCATCGCGCCCCTGTTGCTCTTGATTTTCGGCACGGTTCTCTCCTTCTTTTAAATCTGTTGCTTGGGCACCAGCAGCATCGCCATGTTCCTGCCTTCGAGGCGCGGCGGAATGTCCAGCTTGGCGATGTCCTGCACCTGCCCCACCACCGAGTTGAGCATCTGTCTCCCCAGCTCCGGATGGGTGATCTCCCGGCCGCGGAAAAAGACCGAGACTTTGACCCGCTGGCCCCGCTCGATGAAGCGGCGGATGTTCTTGACCTTGTACACGAGGTCGTGGCGGTCGGTGCGCGAGCCCATCTTGACCTCTTTGATCGACACGAAGGTCTTTTTGCCGCCCTGGGACTTCTTTTTCTGCTGGTAGCGGAACTTGCCGTAGTCCATCATGCGGCAGACCGGCGGCTGGGCCTCCGACGCCACCTCGACGAGGTCGACGCCCAAGCTCTCGACCGTCTTGAGCGCCTCGTAGAGCGACATGACGCCCAGCTGGCTTCCATCCACTCCGATGACCCGGACCTCGCGGGCACGAATCTGATGGTTGATCCTCGCTTCCCTACCGCCGCCTGTACTAGCTATAAGCCACCTCCGCGTTTAAAACCGCCGGCCTTCGACCGGGCGGCTAGTTTCCTGCTTCTGCAACCTCACTTTTTAGCATTTCCATGAACTCTTGCACAGGGGTCGGCGGCAAGTTTTCTCCGCCCCGCCGCCGCGGCGCCACCTTGGACTCCTTCACCTCGCGGTCGCCGACGACCAGCGCATAGGGCACCTTTTCCAGCTGCGCCTCGCGGATCTTGTAGCCGAGCTTCTCGTTCCGGTCGTCCAGCTCGGCGCGCCAGCCTGCGGCGGCCAATTGCTCGTAGACCCCGCGCGCGTAGTCTTTCTGCGCGTCGGTAACGGTCAGCACCTTGACCTGCACCGGCGCCAGCCAGAGCGGAAACGCGCCGGCCGTGTGCTCGATCAAAATACCCATGAAGCGCTCGATCGAGCCCAGGATCGCCCGGTGGATCATCACCGGCCGCTTCTCCGTGCCGTCGGGAGCGACGTAATGGAGGTCGAAGCGCTCCGGCATGGAAAAGTCCAGCTGGATGGTGGCCAGCTGCCAGCCGCGCCGGAGAGCGTCGAAGACCTCGAAGTCTATCTTGGGGCCGTAAAAAGCGCCGTCGCCCGGATTGATCTTGTAGTCGATGCCCTCGCGCTTGAGCGATTGGGCCAGAGAGTCTTCCGCCTGCGCCCAGACTTCGAGACTGCCCATATGGCGCTCCGGGCGCGTCGAGAGCTTAACCTGCATGGCGCCGAATTGAAAGGTCTCGTAGACGCCGCGGAGCATTTTCAAGAGCTCGGTCATCTCCGACTCGATCTGGTCCGGGGCGCAGAAAATGTGGGCATCGTCCTGCGAAAAGGAGCGCACCCGGGTGAGCCCCCCGGTGACGCCGGACTTCTCGTAGCGGTGGAGCCGGCCGAAATCCGCGTAGCGGAGCGGCAGGTCGCGGTACGAGCGCTTCTTCGAGGCGTAAATGAAGGTATGGCCGGGGCAGTTCATCGGCTTGACGCCGAACTCGCGGTCGTCGATCCGGGTAAAATACATGCCGTCGCGGAAATGGTCGTAGTGGCCCGAGCGGCGCCACAGCTCGACGTCGAAGATCTGCGGCGTGATGACTTCCTGGTAGCCGTGCTTGCCGTAGAGCCGGCGCATGTAGGCGACGAGGCCGTTGTAGACCGCCGCGCCCTTGGGGTGGAAGAACGGGCTCGCCGGCGCGATCGGATGAAAGCTGAAGAGATCGAGCTCGCGCCCGAGCCGCCGGTGGTCGCGGTTTTTCGCCTCTTCGACGAGCTTTAAATATTCCGCGAGCGCTTTTTCCGTCGGCCACGAGGTGCCGTAGATCCGCTGCAGCATCTCGTTCTTCTCGTCCCCGCGCCAGTAGGCGCCGGCGACGCCGGTCAGCTTGAAGGCGCGGATGACCGCGGTCGACGGCACGTGCGGGCCGCGGCAGAGATCGACCCAGTCGCCCTGCCGGTAGAGCGAGACGGTCTCCTCGGGAATGTCTTTGAGGATCTCGACCTTGTAGTCCTCGCCCATCTTCCGAAAAAGCTCGATGGCGGACGCGCGCGGCATCTCTTCGCGCTTGACCTTCAAGTCCTGGGCCGCGATCTCGCGCATCCTGGCCTCGATTTCGGCGATCTCCTCGGGCGCGAACGGCGCGGCGCGCTTGAAGTCGTAATAAAAGCCGTGCTCGATGGTCGGGCCGATCGTCACCTGCGTGCCGGGATAGAGGCTCTGCACGGCCTGGGCCATCAGGTGCGCGGTCGAGTGGCGCAGAATGTCGATGCCCTCCTCGCTGTCGAGGCGGATCCAATCGAGCGCGCAGTCGCGGCTGAGCGCCCGCTCCAGATCGACGGGCGCGCCGTCCAGCTTCGCCGCGATGACTTCGCCGTCGACGCCGACGGAAGACGCCAACTCCCGGATCGTGAGACCCGACTTGACCTCGACCGTTTTCCCGCCGGCTAATTTTACCTGGATATTCCCCACAGCCTGATTCCTATTGCCTAATGCCTGTATTTGAATGGTAGGCACGGGCGGGATTGAACCGCCGACCTCTTCCGTGTCAAGGAAGCGCTCTCCCACTGAGCTACGTGCCTATAAAATACCAAAGGATGAAGGCGGAAGGTGAAAGGATGAACCCGCGTCATCCTTCGGCCCTCGTCCTTCATCCTTTGTTAGACCATTTTCCCTAACGCAAGCCTCTGATTTTCCTACCAATTTTTCGGGCCGCTGTCAACCAATCGAGACAACTACACGCGCTCCTGGAGCCACAGCAGGCCGCGGTAGAGGTATTGGACGCCGGAGACGACGGTGGCCGCGGCGGTGAGGTAAAACAGGAGGTCGTCCATCCACGGGCTCAAGAACGGGATGCCCGCGAGCAGCGCCAGCACCACGCCGACGGTGAAGAGCTGGAGCACGGTGCTGAGCTTGCCCATGGTCGTGGGCACGACCTCCAGCCGCTCTTCGACTAAAAAATAAATCGCCGCGTAGCCGAACAGGATCACGGCGTCCCGGCTGACGACCAGCACGATCAGCCACAGCGGGATGCCGCCCATGAGGCCCAGCATGATGAAGGAACTCATCAAGAGCAGCTTGTCGGCCACCGGGTCGAGGGCCGCGCCGAGCGAGGTCTTCTGATTGGTCCGCCGGGCGACGAAGCCGTCGAGGGCGTCGGTCGCGCCGCCCAGGATAAAGACGAACAGCGCGTCCAGGTAGAGATGGGAGGCCAGGAGCACCAGGAAAAAAGGGATCGCCAGGATGCGGACGAGCGTCAGGAAGTTCGGCAAATTCAGCATAGGCTGTTTATAATGAAGAAAGGGATGAAGATAGTCAAAGAGGCGTCACACGGCAAGGCGCGCGAGTCATCCCCGAGTCTCCGCCGCGGCGCCGTTTTGCAGCCATTTTTTCATCTGGCCGGCGAGCTTGGGACTCAAGAGCGCCGTCACGCGGATGCGGTCCTCTTCGTACTTCTCTTCGAGGATGCGGCCCTGGCGGCGGAGCAGCGACAGCAGCGCCCCCTGCGACGGATCGAAGGAGAACGCCGTCGTCTCCTTGCCCTGGTCGAGTATTTTTTGAATCGCCTCCAGGAGACGGTCGATCCCCTTGCCGGTGAGCGCCGAGATCGGGCAGACATCGCGCGCGCCGTTCCGGCCGGCGAGGCCGAAGGGGGTTTCCGACGCGAGGTCGGTTTTATTCGGCGCGATGATGTAGGGCGTGTCGCCCGCGCCGATGTCTTCCAGCACCGCCTCGACCACGGCGATCTGCTCCTCGTGGAACGGATGCGTCACGTCGACGACGTGCAGCAGGAGATCGGCGCACCGGACCTCCTCCAGCGTGCTTTTAAAAGCCTCGATCAGGGAATGGGGAATTTTATTGATGAAGCCGACGGTGTCCGCGAGCATGACGCGGTCGCCGCCCGGCAGCCGGAGCGAGCGGATCGTCGGGTCGAGGGTGGCGAAGAGCTTGTCCTCGGCTACCACGCCGGCGCGCGTCAGGGTGTTCATCAGGGTCGATTTGCCGGAGTTGGTGTAGCCCACGAGGGCCACGGTGGCGTAGGGGACTTCGAGCCGCTCGCGCCGCTGAATGGTGCGGGTCTTCTCCACCGTCAGGAGCCGGTCCTTGAGCTTGGCGATCCGCTCCCGCACGCGCCGCCGGTCGACTTCGAGCTGGGTCTCGCCGGGGCCGCGCGTGCCGATGCCGCCGCCCAGACGCGAGAGGTGCGTCCACTGGCGCGTGAGGCGCGGCCGCATGTATTCGAGCTGCGCCAGCTCGACCTGCAGCTTGCCTTCGTTGCTCTGCGCCCGCTGGGCGAAGATATCGAGGATCAGCTGGCTGCGGTCGATCACGCGCAGCTCGAAGGCCGCTTCGAGATTGCGCTGCTGGGCGGGCGTCAAATCGCCGTCGAAGATGACGAGATCGGGCTTCAAGTCCTTCAGGCGGCAGCGGACCTCTTCCACCTTGCCCTGGCCGATGAGCGTGGCCGGGGTGACTCTTTTCAAGCGCTGGGTGATGCGGCCCGCGACCTCGGCGCCGGCGCTTTCGGCGAGCTTCTCGAGCTCGTCCAGGTTATCGTCGAGCGGGGTCGAGCCCTCGGCCGACGGGAGCTCCGCCCCGACCAGGAAGACACGCTCCCGATAACCGCCGAGATGGGGGTAAATACGCTTCAAGACGGTAAAGGGGAGACGGTGACGCGGCTGCCGAAAAGCTGCTCGATGGTCTGCAGCAGCTCGGGGCCGGAGGCGACCCTTAGGTTTTCCGGCTCGATGATCGCTTCGCTGTTGTCGGCCTGCGTGAGGTGGAGAAAGACCGGGGAGCTGCCCGGATATTTGCGCAAGGTCTCGTGCAGCTGGCCGAGCTCCTCGGGCGTGAAGCCTCCGCCGAGGAGATAGAAGTGAACCCGCGCGCTCGCCTCCTGCCTCCGCCGCTCCAGCCCGGCCGAAGGCGAGAGCTTCTGCGCCGCCTGCTCCAGGGGGATCACGCCGTTGGCGATGATCTGCACCCGCTCCTCCCCCACGTCCATCTTGCCCGACACGAGAATCGGGTCGTCCGACGACAGGACGTCCATGACGCGCTTGTAGGTGTCGGGCCAGACGATCACTTCGATGAAGCCGGTCTTGTCCTCGAGCTGAAAGCTGGCGTAGCGGTCGCCTTTCTTGGTGTTGCGGAGCCGCATCGCGGTGGTCACGCCGCCCGCTTTCACCTCGCCGCTCACCGGCCGCTCGCGCAGGTCCGAGATCGGACCCGAAGTCAGACGGGAGAGGCGGCTCTCGTATTTATCCAGCGGATGGCCGGTGATGTAAAAACCCAGCGATTCCTTTTCATGGATGAGCTTCTGCTGCGGCGACCATTCCTCGACCATCGGATAGACGTCGTGGTGGCCGCCGCCGTTCGAGGCCCCGGCGAAGCCCGTCGCCGTGGTGCCGAGGCCGAACAGGTCGATCTGGTTGCTCTCTTTGTTCTTCTGGTACGACTGTCCCGCCTTCATGGCGTCGTCCAGCGCCGCCAGCATGCGCGCGCGCGACACGCTCGTCGAGTCGTAGGCGCCGCACTTGATGAGGCTCTCCAGCACGCGGCGGTTGACCGCCGATGTGTCCACGCGCCGGCAGAACTCGAACAGCGACTGGAACGGCCCCTCCTGCTCGCGGCTCTGCAGGATGATCTCCACCGCCTTCTCGCCCACGTTTTTGACCGCCGCCAGGCCGAAGCGGATTTTTTCCCCCACCGGGGTGAAGTCGGCGCGGCTCTCGTTGATGTCGGGCGGCAGGACCACGATGCCCTTCTCGCGGCACTCCGCCAGGTTCTTGATCACCTTGTCGGTCTCGCCCATCTCGGAGGTGAGCAGGGCGGAGATGAACTCGACGGCGTAGTGCGTCTTGAGATAGGCCGTCTGGTAGGAGATGAGCGCGTAGGCGGCCGAGTGCGACTTGTTGAAGCCGTAGCGCGCGAAGGTCTCCATCTGGTCGAAGATCTCGCCCGCCTTCTTGCCGTCGATCTTGTTTTTCTGCGCGCCGTCGACGAAGCGCTCGCGCTGTTTGGCCATCTCCTCGGGGTCTTTTTTGCCCATCGCGCGGCGGAGGAGGTCGGCGTCGCCCATGCTGTAGCCGGCGAGCGTCCGGGCGATCTCCATGACCTGCTCCTGGTAGACGATGACGCCGTGCGTGTCCTTGAGGCTCTCCTGCAAGAGCGGGTGGAGGTATTTGATCTGCTCGCGGCCGTGCTTGCGCTGGATGAACTGCTCGGTCATGCCGCTGTCGAGCGGGCCGGGACGGAACAGCGCCAGGATGGCGACCAGGTCCTCGAAGCAATTGGGGCGGATCTTGACCGTCATCTCGCGGATGCCCGTGCTCTCGAGCTGGAAGATGCCGGTGGTATTGCCCGAGCAGAGGAGCTTGTAAGTTTTCTTGTCGTCGAGCGGCAGGTTGTTCAAGTCGAGCGTGACCTGCCGGGTCTTGAGGATCAATTCGAGACAGTCGTGCAGCAGCGTCAGCGTCTTCAGGCCCAAAAAGTCGAACTTGATGAGGCCGATCTTCTCGACGCTCGACATGTCGAACTGCGTGACGATGCCGCCCTCTTTATCCACGTAGAGCGGCAGGGATTCGACCAGCGGCAGGTTGGAGAGCACCACGCCCGCCGCGTGCGTCGAAGAGTGGCGCGTGAGCCCCTCGAGCCGGAGCGCGTGGTCGATCAGGTTCTTGACCCGCGGGTCGGTCTTGATGAGCGCCGCGAGGCGCGGCTCCATCTTGATCGACTCGGAGAGCGAATGGTCGAACCCCTGCTTCGGCGCCGGGATCAGCTTAGCGATCGCGTCGGTCTCGGCGAAGGAAAATCCCAGCGCCCGCCCGACGTCCTTGATCGCCGCCTTGGCCTTGAGCGTCCCGAAGGTCGCGATCTGCGCCACCTTGTCGGCGCCGTATTTATCCTTGACGTAGCGGATGACCTGATCGCGCCCGCGGATGCAGAAGTCGACGTCGATGTCGGGCATGGAGCGCCGCTCGGGATTCAAAAAGCGCTCGAACAACAGACCGTGCCGGATCGGATCGAGATCGGTGATCTTGAGCGCGTAGGCGACCAGGCTGCCGGCGGCCGAGCCGCGCCCGGGGCCGACCGGGATGCCGTTGTCCTTGGCGTAGTTGATGAAATCGGCGACGATCAGGAAGTAGCCGGAGAACTGCATGCCCTTGATGACGCCGAGCTCGTACTCGAGGCGCTCGTCGTAGAGCTTGATTCTCTTTGTGTGCGCTTCCCCCTCGGCGAGCTCGAAGTTCGCCAGCCGCTCGGCCAGCCCCTTGCGCGTCAGCTCGTCGAGGTAATCGTCCAGGGTGATGTCTTTCGGGACCTCGAAGTTCGGGAAATGGTAGTGGCCGAACTGCAATTCCAGGTTGCAGCGCTCGGCGATCTCGACCGTGCGCTCGACCGCTTCGGGGCAGTAATCGAAGCCCTGCTTCATCAGGTCGGCGGACTTGACGAACAGCTCGTCGGTCTCCATCTTGAGCCGGTTCTGGTCCTCGACGGTCTTGCCGGTCTGCACGCAGAGCAGCACGTCGTGCGCCGCGGCGTCGGCGCGCTCGCCGTAGTGGCAATCGTTGGTCGCCACGACCGGCAGCGACAGCTCTTTCCCCAGCTCGACGATCAGCCGGTTGACCGTCTCCTGCTGCGGCAGCTTGTTATCCTGGATTTCGAGGTAGTACCGGTCGCCGAAGATCGACGCGTAGGTTTCCGCCGCCGCCTTCGCCTTCTCGTAGTTCCCCGCCGACAGGGCGAACGAGACCTCGCCCTGGAGACAGGCGCTGAGCGCGATCAGGCCGCGGTTGTGCTCCAGGAGGATCTCCTTGTCGATCCGCGGCTTGTAATAAAACCCCTCCATGAAGCCCGCCGTAACGAGCTTGCACAGGTTTTTGTAGCCCTCGAGGTTCATGGCGAGTAGGATGAGGTGGTTGTTGTACTCTTTGTTGCCCTTGTCCACGCCCTTGCGCTCGAAGCGGCTCGCCGGCGCGACGTAGATCTCGCAGCCGATGATCGGCTTGACGCCGTGCTTGGAGGCCTCGCGGTAAAACTCGATTGCGCCGAACATGTTGCCGTGGTCGGTCATGGCGAGCGCGGGCTGCTTGAGCCCCCGCACGCGCTCGACCAGCTCCTCGACCTTATTGGCGCCGTCTAACAGGCTGTACTGGGTGTGGCAGTGAAGATGGACGAAACGGGAATGCTCCATGAATGTAATTTAATCCTTAGCACAAAGGCCGGGGCGCTACAATTATTTTTATCCCTGAGGACGGCGCGGAAAAGTCTTTCTTCGGGCGCTTGTGGATAACTCTCCTCACGCCGCCCGGAGCGCGCTCACGATGTCGAGCCGCGCGGCGCGGAGCGCCGGCAAAAAGCCGCCGAGGAATCCCATGGCGAGGGCGAAGCCGACGGAGTTCACCGCGATCGCCGGCGACAGCGAGAAGGAAAACGCCAGCTCCGAGAACGACGTGAAGTTGAGCGTCGAGATGGTGACGAACTGGAGCAAGGACGCGAGCCCCAGACCGAGCCCGGCGCCGATCAGCGCGAGCAGCAGCGCCTCGCCCATGAAGGCGGCGAGGATCGCCCGGCGCTCGAAGCCGAGCGCCCGGAGCGTGCCGATCTCGACGGTGCGGTTGGCCACCGCGCCGTACATGGTGATCATCGCGCCGATCGTCGCCCCCGCGCTGAAGATGACCGTGATGAACAGCCCCAGGATCCGGATGAAAGCGGCCATCATCTCGGACTGTTCCTCGAAAAACTTCTTTTCCCCCTTGGGCTCGTAATGCTGCAGCCGGTTGTCGGCCTCGAACGCGGCGACGAACCCCCCGAACGCCTCCGGATCGTTCAGCCGGAGCGTCAGCGTCGAGTAGGAAGACCGCTTGAAAGCGTCCATGATCTGGTTCGAGTCGCCCCAGATTTCCGAGTCGAAGCCGCTCCCGCCCGAATCGAAGACGCCGACCACGGTCCAGGAGTCGCCGGCGAACCTGATGCGCTCGCCCAAGTCCGCCCGGGCGAAGCGCTGGGCGATCGAGCGGCCGACGACGATCTCGCGCGCGCCCCAGCGGAACAACCGGCCGCGCACCAGCCGGACCTGCGGGCGCATCTCGAAGGCCGGCGGCTCGACGCCGCGCACGCCGACGTTGCTGATGCCGCCGGCGGTTTTTTCCATGTTGATGATGACGACGGTCTCGCGCGAGCTCTCCGGCGCGCCGGCCGCGGAGCGGGCGACCTCGGGCATCCCGGTGATGAGCGTGGCGACGTCCCGGTCGAGCACGCTCAAGGTCTCGCTGTTGGCGGCTTTCCTGAGCACCAGCACGTTGTCGTCCGAGCCGGTGGCGCTGAGCGTCCGCTCGATGCCGTGCGCCATCATCAGGACGGCGCTGAAGACGAAGACCACCAGCGCGATGCCGAGCACGGTCATGCCGGTGGTGAGGCGGCGCGCGCCGAAGCTCTTGAAAATATAGCGGACCGGGACCGTCATGGTATCGAACTCATCCGACGTACCTCAGGCCCTCGACGATCCGGGTCGTCATGGCGCGCCGCGCCGGGATCAGCGAAGCGGCCAGGCCCACCAGCACCCCGGCGAGGCAGCCGAAGACGATCGTCGAGGGATCGATGTAAAAGACCGGGAACCATCCCTTGGGCAGCGCGCCCTGAACCCCCGCCACGGCGGGAAACGTGACCAGCATGCCCGCCGCGCTGCCGAGAAACGACAGCAGCAGCGACTCGCCGACGATGAGCGCGAAGATATAGCGCCCGGTGAACCCCAGCGTCTTCAGCGCCGCGTATTCGTGCGTCCGTTCGCGCGCCGACATGATCATCGTGTTGGCCAGCACCAGCAGGATGATGCCGATGATGACGAACGACATCACGTCCATAGCGGTCATGACCGACCCCATGGAGGAGAGAAAGCTCTGCTGGAACGCGCGCTCGGTCTCGGTCTTGGTCTCGGCGCGCGAGTTGGCGAAAAGAGAGTCGATCGCCTGCGACACGCTCGCGGCCTCGTCCGGGCTCGTGATCCGGCTCACGTACCAGCCCACCTGCCCTTCGCGGCTGTTTTTTTCCTTGCGCGCCCGCTCCTCGAGATATTGCCAGTGAAACAGCATGCTCGTCGGGTCGGTGGTCTTGTCGCGCGGGGTATAGATCCCCCGGACGACGAACTCCCAGCGGCCGGGAAAAATATCCCCTTCGACCGGCATGACGTCGCCGATCTTCAAGTTGTAGCGCCGGGCGATCTCGCTGCCGATGATGGTCGAGTTGCGCTCGCGCCGGAAGGCGGCGAGCTCGGCGGGATCGACGAGGAATTCGGGATAGACGTCGAAAAAGCTGTCGGAATCGACCGCCAGGCGGGCGAAAAACTGATTCTTGTCGACGTAGACGCCGGAGAACCAGACCGCGTAGGTCACACGCTCGACGCCGGGCACGCGCGCGATCCGGTCGCGGTAGGCGTAGGGCAGCGGGAAGACGAACGAGACGGCGTGGCGCGTGATGAGCCGGTTCGGCGCGGAGGCCTCCACCCCGGCGTGCCAGGCGGTCACGACCGTGCGCAGCAGCATGAACGCCATGACCGCGATGGCGATGCCGAGCGCGGTGAGCAAGCTCCGGAGCTTGTGCCGGAGCGTGTTCCTGACGATGAGCTTCAAGAGCTCCAAGATTTATCTCCCATAACGCCTAGCATCCATTATACCAGCTCGCCCTTCTCCAGGTGGCGCACCGAGCGGGCCCGCTCGGCGGCGCGCGGGTCGTGCGTGACCATGAGAATCGTTTTGTGAAGCTCGCGGTTGAGCCGCTCCATCAATCCCAGCACTTCCTCAGCGGACACTTTGTCGAGGTCTCCCGTCGGCTCGTCGGCGACGAGGATCGCCGGATCGGTGACGATCGCGCGCGCGATGGCGACGCGCTGCTCCTGGCCGCCGGAAAGCTGCCGCGGGTAGTGGTCCATGCGGTCGGCCAGACCGACGATCCTGAGCGCGTTCGCGGCGTGGGCCCGCCGCTCGGGCTTGGGAAGCGAGGTGAGGAGCAGCGGCAGCTCGACGTTCTCGAGCGCGCTCAAGACCGGGATCAGGTTGTAGAATTGAAAGATAAAGCCGACGTGGCGCGAGCGCCACCCGGCCATTTCGCTCTCGTCGAGCCCGCTCAGGTCGGTGCCGGCGACCAGCACCCTTCCCGCCGTGGGCCGGTCGATGCCGGCGATCAAGTTCAAGAGCGTCGTCTTGCCCGAGCCCGACGGCCCCATAAAGGCGATAAACTCCCCCTCGGCGATCGCAAGGGAGATGTTTTGAAGCACCGGAATCTCCAGGCTCTCGCGCCGGTAGGACTTGGAGACGTTTTGAATTTCGATCAGCGGCGGCATCAGGGGTAGGCGCGCGGACGGCGTCGGACCGGGTCAACGGCCCGGTCGTTCGATCGTGAAAAGCTCCTGGGGGCGTCCGACGCCGCGCAGCGCGTAGCGCCCGACGGAAATGAGCCGGCCGCTCGCCCCGCCCAGCGCCGCGGCGAAGGCGGAAGAGACGAGCAACGGCTGCTCGACCGAGCGGCACATCGCCGCGATGCGGCTCACCTCGTTGACCGCCGGGCCGATCACCGTGAAATCGAGGCGCTCCTTGCTGCCGATGTTGCCGTAAAAGACGTCGCCGATGTGAAGCCCCAGGTACATATCGGTGACGGGCAGACCCATGGCCGTCCGCTCCTGGTTCACTTCGGCCACGCCGCGGCGGGCCGCGCCGGCGGCGGCGAGCGCCGCATCGCAGGAGCGGCGGCGGTCCTCCGAGGCGAAAATGGCGAGCGCGCCGTCGCCCATCAGCTTGAGGACGTCGCCGCCTTCGTCGTGAATGGCCGAGATGATCGCGTCGGCGTAATGATTGAGCAGGGGAATGATTTCTTCCGGAGTCGCCGTATCGCTCAGCCGCGTGTAGCCGCGGAGGTCGCTGAACCACAGGACGGCTTCGATGCGCTCGGGAACGCCGCGCTTGATGCGGCCCTGGAGCACCCGCCGGCCGGGGTCGCGGCCGAGGTAGGTCTCGACCAGCGTGCCGGCGACGCGGGCGAGCGACGCGGATTTTACCGCGAGAGCGAGAAAGGGCATGAGCCGGCATATATCGGCAATATCGCCGTCGCTGAAGCCCTGCGGCGCGTCGGTCGCCCAGGAAGAGTAGACGCAGTCCATATCGCCGATGATCTCGTCGCCGGCGAAGCGACTCGCCAGCGCCAGGTAATCGGTGATGCCGTCGGCGCGGAACTCGGCAAAGACGGTAAATTCGCCCTCCGCCTCCGCCGTCAGCCGCCGCCTTAGAATGGATTCGCCGGACTGCTCGAGCCGATAGAACGGACTGCCCTGCCACCGGCCGAGGTCGTCGTCGCTGCGGCCGTACTCGGTGAGCGTCGTCTCCTTCTGCGCGCGCGTCCAGCGAAAGGCGCGCCCCTCGTAAACCGGGTGCAGCGTGTCGATCAGCACGAGCGCGCGCGCCAGCGGCAGTCCGCGGGCGGTTTCGCGCTCGCAGACGCCGGCGAGGATTTCGGCCTCGCTCCGGCCCGCCAGCGCCGCCTCGGTGACCCAGAGGGAGAGCTCGGAAAATTCGGCGTCGTCCATGCTGCCACCCATCATAGCATCAGCTCGCGAGCCGCCGGTAGCGCGCCGGTCTCGGGCCGCATTGGCGCCGGATGCCGGACGGTTTACGGCTCTTCTCACCGCCCCTTCAAAGCGACCCGGCTGCCGGCCTCGATGCGCTCGTCGACGCGCGCGATCACCTTGTCGCCGGCCTTGAGGCCCGATTGGATCTCGACCAGGCTTCCCATGCGCCGGCCCACGGCGACCGGGACCTCGACCGCCTTTTCGTCTTTTATTTGATAGACGACCTGGCGACCGTTCCGCCCGGCCACGGCGGCGGCCGGCACGCTCAGCACCGGCTTGGATAGCTCGCCGGCGCCCGCGGCGTTGGCGGGTAGAAACGCTATCTTCGCGCTCATCTCCGGCAGCACCCGCTTGTCGTAGGACATAAAGCGCAGCTTCACCATCACGGTAGCCTTGGCGCGGTCCGCCGTCGGGACGATCTTATCGACCACGGCCGGATAGCGGTTCTCCGGGTAGGCGTCGAGAGTGATCTCGCTCGGCTGCTCGGAAAAGATGCGCGGGAGGTTCGCCTCCGAGACGTCCGCCTCGACTTCCAGCGAGCTCATGTCGGCGATCGTGACGACGGCGGCGCGCGAGCTTATCGCGCCGGCCAGGGGGGCGACGATCTCGCCGACGTCGGCGTTTTTGCTGAGCACCGTGCCGTCGAACGGCGCCACGATGCGCGTGTATTCGACCGCCACCTCCGCCTCCCGGACGGCGGAGCGGGCCGACTCGATCGAAGCCACCACGCGCTTGTAGCGAGCCTCGGCGGCGTCGAAATCCGCCTGGGCCACGAGCTTTCTCTCCAGCAGCGTCTTCTGCCGCTGGAGCGACTGCCGGGCGTCGTTCAGGTCCGCCTCCGCCATGTGGAAATTTTCCCGCGCGCGGCCGAGCGTCGCGAGCACGTCCTTGTCCTCCAGGCGGGCGATCACCTGCCCTTTCTTGACCGTGTCGCCCTCTTGAACGCCCAGATAGACGAGCTGCCCTGTCCCCTTGGAGGCGACGGCGGCCTTCCGGCGCGCCACCACGTATCCGCTGGCGGTCAGGAC
>WNFL01274520.1_pt2 | contig 26506 bp, 27 predicted proteins | sample 5400361 | NCBI WGS metagenome assembly WNFL01 (sample SAMN13153351, study PRJNA577476) | soil metagenome | isolation source: 40 cm soil on Douglas fir-dominated hillslope | place: USA:California | collected 2013-09-17
CCCAAAGAGGCCGGCCGGTGGTGGATCCCCGGAACCAAAGAAGGCGAGGCGGTCCCGCCGGAATGGACGCCGTTCGCGGGCGAGCATTTCCACGTGCACGGGATCATCCCCGAGGGCGACCGCGCCTACGCGGCGCTGGTCGACGCCGGCATGGCGATTATCGACATCTCCGATATCTCCCGGCCCAAGACGATCAGCCGCATCGATTGGAGCCCGCCCTACGGCGGCTACGCGCACACGACGCTGCCGCTCCCGGCGCGGAAGCTCGTCGTCGCGGTGGACGAGTCGGTCAAGTACGACTGCCAGGAGGGCGAGAAGCGGGTGTGGCTGATCGACGTCCGCGAGGAGAGAAATCCGGTGATCGTCAGCACCTGCCCGGTGCCCGAGGGCGACTTCTGCAAGCGCGGGCTCCGCTTCGGGCCGCACAACGTGCACGAGAACCGGCCCGGCTCGTTCCAGAGCGATAAAATGATCTTCGTCACTTATTACAACGCCGGGCTCAGGGTCTTCGATATCCGGAACCAGTACCGCCCGGAGGAGGTGGGCTTCTTCATCCCGCCGCCGCCCGAGGGCCAGAAGGCGCCGATGTTCAACGACCTCTACGTGGACGTGGACGGGCTCATCTACGTGACCGACCGCATCAAGGGCGGCCTCTACATTCTGGAATACACGGGGCCCAAAATCCACTAGCGCCGCCAGCGCGCGTGATCGAAGCAGAGCCGGAGGCTAGAGGGACGATGAAACGCTTCTTGGGTTTGGGGGCGGCCCTGGCCGCCCTGTTGCCGCTCGCGGGCGCGCTCCACGCGGCGTCGGCGCTCGACCCGCTCGTCGCCGGGGCTAAAAAAGAGGGGGCCCTGGAGCTGCTCGCGCCGTCCACCTTCGGACCCCAGGGGGCGCAGACGCTCGGCGCCGCTTTCAACAAAAAATACGGCCTCTCCGTTAAAATCAACTATAGCCCGTCGAACAACATGGTCGGCGACGTGGCGAAAATCGTCACGTCGTCCGCCGCCGGCGCGCCGCCCGAGTGGGACGTCATGGTGGTGACCGACGCGCACCACGCCACGCTGTGGCTGAGAAAACTGCACCAGCCGTTCGACTACGCCAGGCTCGGCGTGAACCCCCGCTGGGTGCAGTACGACAACGGCACGATCATTCTGGCCAACCAGTTCGTCTATCCCGCGTACAATAAAAACGCCCTGTCGGAAAAAGACGTGCCGAAGCGATGGGAAGACCTCCTCGACCCGAAATGGAAGGGCGGCAAGCTCGGCATGTCCACCACCACGCATCACCTGGCGCGGCTCGCCGCCGGCGCCTGGGGCGAGAAGAAGACCACCGATTTCGTCCATGCCCTGGCGAAGCAGGACCTGATTCTCGGCACGATGGGCGCGCTCTACACGCGGCTGCAAACCGGGGAGATCCTCGGCATCGCGACCCTCACCGACAGCTACATCAACACGGCGAAGCAGAGCGGCGCGCCGATTGTCCACGCCGACAGGATCGAGCCGGTGGTCTCGCCCGCCTACAACGCCGGCGTGGTCAAGGGCGCGGCCCATCCCAACGCCGGCGCGCTGTTTTCCGCCTATTTGACCACGCTGGAGGCGCAGGCGATCTGGGAAAAGTTCAACGGCCAGACCTCCGCGTTCATCCCCGGCACCACGGCGTATAAATACGCCCAGGGCAAAAAGGTCCTGTACATGAAGCAGGACCAGGCGGAGATGATCGACCGCCTCTCGACGGAGTACGGCAAGATTCTGGGCTTTCAATAATCGCGCGAGGTATTTGGAATGAAGCAGCTCAAGCTTTCTATCTTCGTTCTCCTCTTGGCCGCAGGGCTCGTCCCCGCGGCTTTCGCGGCGCCGGTGGACGATCTCGTCGCGGCGGCGAAAAAAGAGGGCGGCGCGTTCGAGTTCTACGCGCCATCCACGCTCACGCCGCAGGGCGCGCAAGCGCTGACAGCGGCTTTCAACAAAAAATATGGCCTCGCCGTCAAGCTGCAGTACAGCCCTTCGGGCAACATGACGCGCGACGTCGGCAAGCTGGTGGGCCTGGCGGCCAGCGGCACGCCGCCGGAATGGGACCTGATGGTCGTCACCGACGCGCACCACGCGACGCTCTGGCTGAGAAAGCTGCACCAGGCGTTCGACTACAAGACGATCGGCGTCGATTCCAAAGCCGTCATGTTCGACAACGGCGCGGTGAGCTTCGCCAATCAGTTCGTGCTCCCCGCCTACAACAAGCAGTTGGTCGCGGCGAAGGACGTGCCGAAGAGCTGGGACGATTTGTTGAGCCCCAAGTGGAAGGGCAAGATGGGCGTGTCGAGCGCCGTGCACCACTATGGGCGGCTGGCCGCCGGACCCTGGGGCGAGGAGAAGACGACGCAGTTCGTCAAGGCGCTCACCAAGCAGGAGCTGATCCTCGGGCGGCTGGGCGAGATCTACAGCCGCCTGCTCCTGGGCGAGATCGTCATCGCCGCCTCGCTCAGCGACAGCGAGCTCAAGTCCGAGAAGAACAAGAAGGCGCCGGTCGTTTTCGCCGAGGCGGTCTCGCCGCTGATCGCGCCGGGCTACGACGCGGGGGTCTTAAAAAACGCGCCCCATCCGAAGACCGGCCATCTATTCGCGGCCTACCTGACGACGCCCGAGGCGCAGAAGATCTGGGAGCAATACGCCGGGCAGAGCTCCGTGCTGGTCCCCGGGACCACCGCCCATAAATACGTGCAGGGGAAAAAAGTCGTCACCATGAGCCAGGACCAGGCGGAGACCGTGGACCGGATGTCGCGCGAGTACGGCAAGATCCTGGGTTTCGGCGAGCTGTAGAATCCCGAGAGATTCGTGGGCATCGCAACCGATCTCCCAGCCGCCGGCCGCGCCGTGGACTTCAGAGGCCGCGGCCTTGGCCTGTTCTCCGGCGGGTTGATGGCGCTGCTCGTCCTGATGGTCGGCGCGCCGCTTCTGATGGTCGTGCTGATGAGCCTGCGCACCGGCTTTCCCGGCGAGGGCGGGCCGCTCACGCTCGCCAACTTCGCCGCCGTCTACAACAACGCCGGCACCTACAAAGTCCTCGCCAACACGCTCCTGTTCGCCACCGGGACGGTCCTCGTGACGCTCGTCTTCGCCGTGCCGCTGGTCTGGCTCCTCATGCGCACCGACCTGCCGTTCAAGGGAACGATCTACGTGCTCATGACTGTGGGAATCTTGATTCCGGTCTTTCTCCGCACCATCGCCTGGATTCTCCTTTTGAGCCCGCGCATCGGTCTGGTGAACCAGTGGGCGACGCAGCTGTTCGGCCTCGACCATCCGATCGTGAGCCTCTACAACATTCCCGGCATGGCCTTCATCCAGGGCGTCTCGTTCGTGCCCTCGGCGTTCTTCATGCTGGCGGCCGCCTACCGCACGATGGACCCGGCGCTCGAAGAGGCGGCCTACACCGCGGGGGTGAGCAAGCTCCAGACGTTTCTCCGCATCAACGTGCCGATCACGATGCCGGCGATCGCCGGCGTGATGGTCTATCTCTTCATGACCGCCATCGCGGTCTTCGAGGTGCCGGCGATCATCGGCTTTCCGGCGCGCATCCTGGTGCTGAGCGCGCTGATCTACACCTCGACCAACCCGCCGACCGGGCTCCCCAACTACGGCGTCGCCGGCGCCTACGGCGCGGTCATGCTGGCGGCGGGCCTGCTGCTCGCCTGGTTCTACGTGCGGCTCGTGCAGCACGGGAAAAAGTACACCGTCATCACCGGCCGCGGCTACCGGCCGCGGCCGATCGCCCTCGGGCGCTGGAAGTGGCCGGCGCTCGCCTTCGCGCTGCTCTATCTTTCCATGGAGGTGTTCATCCCGTTTCTGGTCCTGCTCTGGGCCTCGCTCTTGCCGCACCTCCAGCTGCCTTCGGCGGCGGCCTTATCCCAGATCTCGCTCGACAACTACGAGCACATGTTCGACTACGTCGGCGCGCTGCCGTTCGTCAACACCGCGATCCTCATGTTCGCCGTGCCGACGCTGACGATGATCCTCTCCGTGCTCATCTCCTGGATCGTCGTGCGCACGCAGGTGAGCTTCCGCGGCACCCTCGACACGCTGGCCTTCGTCCCGCACGCGATCCCGGGCATCCTGCTCGCCGTCGGGCTGGCCTACCTCGGCCTTGCCTACCGGAATTATTTTCCGGTGTACGGCACGATCGCGATCATCGCCATCGCCCACACCATCAGCTGGATCGCCTACGGCACGCGCACGACCAACAGTGTCATGATCCAGGTGCACCGGGAGCTGGAAGAGGCGGGGAAGGTCGCCGGTGCCTCGACCCCGACGGTGCTCGGCCGCATCGTGCTGCCGCTGGTCGCCGCCGGCATCTTCAACAGCTGGATCTGGATCAGCATGCTGTCGTACCGCGAGGTGACGATGGCGCTGGCGCTCGGCACGCGGAAAAATATCGTGGTCTCGACGATCGTCTGGCAGTTCTGGGGCAGCGGCTGGGTGCCGCAGGTGGCGGCGCTCGGCGTCGCGCTGGTCTTTTTCGCCGTCGTGATCGTCGGCGCCTTGAAGATCGGCTTCTCGCGGCTCGGCGTCGAGCTCGGCTCGGGGAGTTAATTAAAAGTTTCAAGTTTCCGGTTTCAGGTTAAATCAAGCGGAATATTAGGGATAGGACTTGATAAAAATTCGCGGGCTCAAGAAGTGGTTCGATTCCAAGCGGGGCCGGGTGGAGGCGCTCCGCGGCATCGACCTCGAAGTCGCGGAGAAGGAGTTCTGCGTGCTGCTCGGCCCCTCCGGCTGCGGCAAGACGACGACGCTCCGCTGCGTCGCCGGGCTCGAGCGGCCGGACGCCGGCGAGCTGGAGCTTGCCGGCGGCGTCGTCAATTCGCCGGCGCGGCGCATCTATGTCCCGACCGAGAAGCGCGACATCGGCATGGTCTTCCAGTCGTACGCGATCTGGCCCCATATGAACGTGTTTCAGAACGTCGCCTTTCCGTTGATCAAGGGGCGCAAGCGGGTGGGGAGGGACCTGGTCGCGGAAAAAGTGCGCCGCGCGCTGCACCTGGTCCAGCTTGACGGTCTCGAAGACCGCCCCGCGACCGACCTCTCCGGCGGGCAGCAGCAGCGGGTGGCGATGGCGCGCGCCATGGTGACCGAGCCCAAGATCCTCCTCATGGACGAGCCGCTCAGCAACTTGGACGCCCGGCTCCGCGAGCAGATGCGGGTCGAGCTCAGAAAAATCACCCGGGCCGTCGGCGTGACCACGCTCTACGTCACGCACGATCAGGCGGAGGCGCTGTCCCTCGGCGACCGGGTCTGCGTAATGCACGGCGGCGAAATCCTCCAGGTCGCGGCGCCGCAGGAGATTTACACCCGCCCGGCTAATCTCTTCGTCGCGCAGTTCGTCGGCGAGATGAATTTCGTCAAGGGCAAAGTCGCCGGCCCGGGGCGGGTGGACTGTCCGCTCGGGGCGCTGGCGCTGTCGGCGGCGCTCGCGCCGGAAAGCCCGGTGACGCTCGCGATCCGCCCCGAGCACGTCCGGCTCGAGGCGTCCGGCTCTTCCCTCGCGTCGCTCGCCGGAGTCGTCGCGAGCAAAAATTACCTCGGCGACGCCGCCTTGCTGGAAGTCCAGGTCAACGGCGTCATGCTTCTGTCCAAGCTCCCCGGCGATTCGGAATTCGCCGTCGGGCAAAAAATCGCCGTTATCTTACCGCCGGACCGGTGGCGCGTATTCTCCGAATAAATCCCGGCGCGGCCTCGGCACGCGAGTTTTCGGGCGCGGCCGATAGATCAGCGCCATGAGTCGAACTTTTTCTTATCGGACGTCCGCACCCTCTCCCTCGCGCTCCTCGGCCTTCGGAGCGGAGGCCGTTGCCCGCTCGAAGAGCCCGTGCCTCCGATAACAGGCGCTTGGAATAAGCAGCCACCCATTGCGCGGGCTTGGAGAGCGAAAGGCGGCTTCCGCGTAACGTTGTTTTTTCGCGCCAATCTTGCACTAGAGCGAAGACTATGAGATAGGACAAAACATTATGAGCACCGATTCAGAATTAAAAAACTTCAAACGCCGTCCCGTCGAGCACCTCCTGCAAGCGCGCTCACTCGCGCTGGTCGGCGCTTCGCCCAAGGGGCGCTGGCCGATGGGCATCTACCGCAATCTCAAAAAGGCGGGATACAAAGGCAAGCTGTTTCTCGTCAATCCCAATTACAAAGAGATCGCGGAGGATCCCTGCTATCCGAACATCGCGGCGCTGCCCGAGGTGCCGGAACATCTCCTGATGCTGATCCCGACCAAGGCGGTGCTCGGCACGCTGGAGGAAGCCGCCAAGCTCGGCACCAAGGCGGCGACGATCTATTCCGCCGGTTTCGGCGAGGGCGACGATCCCGAAGGCAGGAAGCGCGGCCAGGCGCTGCGCGAGCTGTGCGACCGCACGGGGCTGGTCGCCTGCGGCCCCAACTGCATGGGCTCGTTCTCACTCCCCGAAGGGCTGTGGAGCTTTCCGACCGCCGTGCCGCTGTTGAAAAAAGGTCCGGTCGGCTTGATCTTCCAGAGCGGCGGCTCGCTCGGCAACTGGATCAAAGGCGCGTCGGAGCGCGGCATCGGCTTCAGCTACGCGGTCTCCAGCGGCAACGAGACCAGCCTGGACCTGGTCGATTATCTGTCTTTTCTCGTCGACGATCCCGAGACCAGGCTCATCGCGCTCATGGTCGAAGGCATCCGGCGGCCGCAGGAATTCATGCGCGTTGCGGCCCAGGCGTTGGCGAAAAACAAGCCGCTCCTCGTCATCAAGCTGGGGCGCTCGGAGATGGGCAAGCGCCAGGCGATCTCCCACACCGGCGCGCTGGCCGGCTCGGACGAAGTGTTCGACGCGGTCTGCCGCCGGCTCGGCCTGGTGCGCTGCCCGACGCTGGAAGACCTGACCGAGACGACGCTCGCGTTTCTTCCCGGCAGGATTCCGCGCGGCAGCCGCGCGGCGATCGTCGTCAACTCGGGCGGCATGAAAGGGCTCCTCTGCGATCACATCGAGGAGCTGGGCAGCGATCTTGCGCAGCTCGGCGAAGCGACGCGGCAGGCGGTGCGGCCGCTGATCCCGGCGGAGCTCGCGGTGGAAAATCCGCTCGAGTGCGGCGTGGCCGGCTTCGGCGACGAGGAAGGCTTCATCAAGATCGTCAAGCTCCACGCGGACGACGACAGCGCCGACCTGCTGGCGATCCACGGCGAGCTGCCGCGCTTCCCGGAGAAGCGGGAGGCGACGCTGTTCAAGAACCTGAACGCGGCGACGCCGAAGCCGATCGTCGCTTTCGCGCGCTCGACCTACAGCCTGACCGACGAGAGCCGCGCGTTCCAGGACGACGCGGGCATTCCGTTTTTGCAGGGCATCAAGCCGACGCTGCGCGCGCTCGCCGGCCTCGGCGCCTACGGCAAGCGGCGCGGCGCCGCGGCCGCGCCGCTCCCGGCCGCGATCGGCAGGGCGGAGGATCTCGCCGGCGCCAATCTCGACGCGCTGCTGCAGCGGCACGGCATCGGCCTGCCGCGCCAGGCGCTCGCCGCGTCCGCCGCCGAGGCGGCGGAAAAAGCCGGGAAGATCGGCTTCCCGGTGGCGCTGAAGCTCGTCGCGCCGGAGATCGTGCACAAAACGGAGTCCGGCGCGGTCGCGCTGGGGCTCCGGAGCGCGGCGGAAGTCGAGGCCAGGGGAAAAGAGCTGCTGGCTAAAACAGCCGGCAAGGCGCATCTCTTGGTTCAAGAAATGGTTCAGGGAACCGAGGTCCTCCTCGGCGCGCGGACCGATCCGCAGTACGGGCCGTTTTTGATGGTCGGCCTAGGCGGCATCTTCGTCGAAGTCTTGAAAGACGTGGCGCTCCGGCTCTTGCCCGTGAGCCAGGCCGAGGCGATGGAAATGCTGCAAGATCTCCGCGGCTACCGGATACTCACAGGCGTGCGCGGCCAGCCGCCGCGGGATATCCAGGCGCTGGCGCGCGCCATGACCGGCCTGTCCGATCTGTTCGCCGCGCATCGGGAGTTTGTATCCGATTTCGAGATCAACCCGCTGATGGTCCGGGCGGAAGGACAGGGCGCGGCGGCGGTGGACGTGCGGGTGGTTAAAAAATAAACTCGGTAGATAGGCCTAATTCCTGAGCTTCTTCAAAAACCCCTCGTCCTCCACCGCTTTGACGAGGCTCGTGTCGACGAACGACGCCGGATCGGCCTTGGCGACCGCCGGCTGCGTGCGCCCGGCCTCGGAGATGTACGTTTTCATCCCATCCACCGTCGGGTAGGGCAGATCCGGTATCGCGCCCTTTAAATAATTATAGGCCGTCTCGAGCGTGGTCGGATCGGTCTTTACGTATTTTTTCAAGACCGCGATCGTCTGCGGCTTCTGGGTCTTGAAATAGTGGATCGCCTCCACGGCGGCGCGGCCGAAGCGCACCATGGCGTCGCGCTTCTCGCGCAGGATTTTCTCGCTGGTGATGAGGCCCGCGTGCGGATAGGGAATGCGCTTGCCGGCCATATCCACCAGGACCTTGAACCCCAGCTTTTCCGCTTCCTCGCGCTCGGTCGAGCTGACCACGGTGAACTGAGTCTGGTTCTGCTTCATGGTGAGCACGCGGAGGTTCGTCGCGCCGACCACGCGCAGGTTGACGTCCTTGTCCGGATCGAGCCCGACGCTTCTCAAGCCGAGGCGCATGGCGAAGTCGGCGGAGGTCGCCGCCGAGTGGTTGGCGCCGAGCTTGCCCTTTAAATCTTCGACGCTTTTGATTCCCGGCACGGCGACGAGATAGTAGGGTAGGAACACTTCGAAGCCCATCACCATCGTGACGTCGGCGCCGCGCAGCTTGGCGTTCACCACCGCCGGTCCCGTGCCCGCGACGACCTGCAGCTCGCTCGCGAACAGCGCCATCAGCGCCTTGGGCGTGCCTTCGATATAGATCACGTTGACGTCCAGACCGTGCTTCTTGTAAATGCCCGCCTCCTTGGCGACCCAGAGCACGGACGACGAGCTGGCGTTGGGCGAAATATAGGCCAGGTTCAGCCGCTCCTGAGCGGGGGCGAGGCCGGCGCAGAGTAGAATCCCGGCCGCTAGCGTATAGGCGAGTGGGCGCATGGCTTTCTCCGTCGGTTATTTTTCCGTCACGAGCTTGTCTTCCAGCTCGTTCCGGTCGTCCGGCGCGCGCGGAAAATGCGCCGCCAGAATCCTGCCGCATTCTTCTATCGCGGCGACGAACGCCGCGCAACCGTCGTTCGACTTCAAGCCGGTCGTGATGATGGCGACGATCCCGTCCCAGGTGCCCGGCGGCACTTTCTCATTGATGCCGCGGTCGGCGAGCACCTCGACGCGCCGCTCGAAGAGCGAGGCTAAGATCAAAATGCCCGTGTGCGCCTGGGTATAATGGAGACCGTGCGCCGTGAACGCCGCGAGGCACCGGACGTGGACCGCTTCGGCGATGCGCGTCTGGGGGACGAGCCGGCGCTTGACCGCGGGGACATAGCTGAGCAATAGGCCGAACGCGGCGCCGCAGAGCGGCCAGGCCAGCTCGGCGCGCGCAAGCCCCCAGGGGTCGCCCCAGACGAACGCCGCGGCCGAGCCGAGGAGTATTCCCGTGATCAGGCAGGTGACACCGGCTTCGGCGTAGTTGTCGCTCGCGCCGACGATCATGGGAACGATTTCCCCCGACGTCCGGCTTTCCGCGGCCGCGACCGACCGGCGAATCCGTTCCTGTTCTTCCGCGGTGAAATGTTTGTCCGGATTCACTTTATTCACCAGCTCCCCGACGCGCCGCCGCCGCCGAAGCCGCCGCCCCCGCCGCTGAAGCCTCCTCCGCCCCCTCCACCGCCGAAACCCCCGCCGCCGCCGAAAAAGCCGCCGGGGCCGTAATATCCGCGCCGCCCGCGCGTGCTCCAGATGCCCTGTCGGCGGCTCCCGCTCAGCGCCGACACGAGAAAAAAGCCGAGCAGCAATAAAGGCAGTATCAGCGCCGCGGGAAAACCCGATCGGGAAGCCGGCTTTCTCCGCTGCGCCTCGGGGAGCGGCTCGCCGCTCGCGACTTTTATCATGGCATCGACGCCGGCCTCGATGCCGCCGGGGAAGTCGCCGGCCTTAAAGCGCGGCACGATGACTTCCTGGATGATCCGGTTGGCGATGGCGTCGGGCAGCACGATCACGAGGACGGCGCCGTTGTCCGCGCCTTTTTTGCCGAGCTTCCAGCTCTCCGCGACGCGGATGCCGAAGCCCTCGATGTCTTCGCCGTCGAGGGTCGGGACCGTGAGCACGGCGATCTGATGGCCGGTCTGGTTTTCGAATTGCTCCAGACGCTGCTCCAGCGCGCGGGCGCGCTCGGCGGGCAGCAGATTGGCGTAGTCGTTGACGCGCGCCTTGAGCGGCGGGATCGTTGGAGCGGCGGCGATGAATAAAAATGACAGTACGGCCGCCGCGATGAACGAGATCCGATTTTTCATTCTGTTACCAGCTTCCCGAAGCCCCGCCGCCGCCGAAACCTCCGCCGCCCCCGCTGAAACCTCCGCTGTCACCGAACCCGGAACCCCCGTCGATCCCGTAGGGACTTCCCTGCGAATTCCTGGTTTTCGGACGGAAATCGGTCGGATTCTGACCTTCGGCTAGGCCGGCGTAGAAGAACAGTACCACCGCAACGCCTTGGTCGCGGTCGTTTCATTTGCCGGCGTCCTTTTTCGCGGCTCCTTCTCGAGCCGATCCGCTAAATGGGAGATCAACGATTCGGTGATAATCCGGCTTTGGCACGGTAGCCCGCCACAGGCCCGTCCTAAAACTTCACCGCCGGCGGCGTCGCCGCTTTTTCGTCCGCCGTGAAGGTCGCGCGCGGATCGAGGTGAAGAATATAGCGTGCGGTCATGTTGGTCGGGAAGAAGCGCACGGCCTTGTTGTATTCCGCCACGGTCTCGATGTAGCGCTTGCGGGCGACGGCGATGCGGTTTTCCGTGCCTTCGAGCTGGGCCTGCAAGTCGCGGTAGTTTTGATTGGCCTTCAATTCGGGGTAGCGCTCGACGGTCACCAGCAGCCGGGAGAGCGCGCCGGAGAGGTTGCGCTGCGCCTGCTCGAATTTTTGCAGCATCTGCGGGTCGCTCAGGTCCTTGGCGTCCAGCTTGACGCTCGTGGCCTGGCTCCGCGCCTGGATGACTTGGTTGAGAGTGTCCTGCTCGAACTTGGCGGCGCCCTTGACCGTCTCGACCAGGTTGGGTATCAGGTCGGCGCGCCGCTGGTACTGATTCTGCACCTCGCTCCAGGCGGCTTTGACTTCTTCGTCCAGCCCCTGCAGCTTGTTATAACCGCAGCCGGAGAGAAACAACAAGGTGATCAGCGCAGTCGCGGCGCCGAAGGTCTTTTTCATCATTGCGGAAGCATTACAAAGCGATGGGGGGTTGTCAAGCTTACGGGCCCTTGACCGGCGCCAACTTCAATTCGCTCCGTTTAGGGCTTCACCCGACTTGCCGGGTCCCGCCGGGTTGTTAGGCTAAAAATGCGCGAATGGTAGGCGGGAGGGCGCCATGAAAGCCATTTTCTATTCAATCCTGGTGCTTTTAACGGCCCTGAATCTGTCCGGCTGCCAAATAGTGGAGGACATCTTCAAGGCCGGCGTGTGGGTGGGAGTGCTTCTGGTGGTCCTGGTGATCGGCGTGATCGTCTGGATGGTTTCCCGGAGCGGCGCCTGAGAGATGCGCCGCTCCGGATCTTTACTCAAGGCGCGCGCGGCTTAAGCTCCCGCCCCGACTCTCGGCCGCCACTTGTCGAAGTGCTTTTCGATGCGGCCTAAAATCTCCATCCCGAGCAGGCCCGAGAGCGCGAAAATCAGCACGCCCACGAAGACCTTGTCGGTCTGAAACGTCGCGCCGGCGACGGTGATCATGAAGCCGATGCCGGCCGTGGCGGCGTAAAGCTCGCCGACCATGACGCCGACCAGCGCCCGGCCGAGTCCGACCCGGAGGCCCGTCAGAATGAACGGCAGCGTGGCGGGCAGGATGACGCTCTTGAACACCAGCCACTCGGAGGCGCCGAAGCTCCTGGCCGCGTTGAGCAGCGCGGACGGGGTCGTCTTGACGCCGTCCCGCACGTTGACGAGGATCGGCAGGACCGCGCCGAGAAAGATGATGCCCACTTTGGACATCATGCCGATGCCGAGCCAGATGATCACGAGCGGCAGCAGGGCGACGCGCGGCGTCGCGTTCATCGCGTTGATGAATGGGTCGAAGACGGCGCTGAACTGCTTGTTCCAGCCGACCGCGATGCCGAACGGAATCGCCACGGCGACGGAGAGCAGATAGCCGCCCAGGAATTCGATCGAGCTGACCCTGAGATCGTTCCAGATCTCCCCGGAGGCGAAGAGCTCGACCCCGGCCTTCCAGATCAGCGAGGGCGCGCTCATGAACATCGGGTTGACGCGGAGAATGGGGATCGGATTATAGGCGCTGATCGGCCCGCCCATGAACTCCCATAGGATGAGGAAGAACGAGACGGACAGCGTTCCTAAAATCTTCTTCTCGTTGTTGAGGTAGAATTTATAGAGCCACGAGGCCTCGGCGACGCTTACGTCCAATAGGACTTCTTCCTGAGCTTCAGCCATGACGGTTCCTCCGGTTATTTTAATTTCTATGCTCCTGTAGCCGTTCCGTTGCCCGGCCGCTGCGATCGGGCGAAAAAGAGCCGCGGGTGCAGAACGCGCTCGCGCCGTTGTTCCGCTTCCAAATTGTGCGCCCGGGCTTTCAGCAAATCCTTGAGGGAGACGACTCCCAGAACTTTTCCTCCGGCGCGCTCGACGACGGGAAATCGGGTCAGGCCGGTCTCCGCCATGCGATAAACCACGGCGCGCAAGGGCTCGTCGGAATAGGCCACGATCGGATTGGATCGCCCCGCTTCGATCAACCGCCCAACCGTCTCGCGGCCGTTTTCCTTGCGCAATTTCCGAATGTCGGCTTCCGTGAGAACCCCGGCCAGCCGGTCCTCGCCGTCCACGACCGGATAGAGACGCTGGCGCCGCTTGTGCCGGTCGGCGTGAAGCGTCTCCGCCAGTTGTCTCGCCGGCGCGCGGTCGGGAATGAGGACCGAGTTCGCCGGCATGACTTCGCGCACGAAAAGAATCTCCAGCGGATCGATCGCGTATTCGCGGCTCAGGTGATAGCCCCGGCGCGCCACTTTTTCCGTCAGGATGGAGCGCCCGAGAACGAGAACGGTGAACGAGTAGGCGAGCATCGTGGCGACCAGCAGGGGCAGGAGAATGTCGACGTCGTGCGTGAGCTCCAGGACGAAAATCACCCCGGTAAACGGCACCCGCATGGTGCCGCCGAGAATCGCCCCCATGCTGACGAGCGGCCAGAAGCCGATGCCTTCGTTGGGGAGCCAGTTGGCCGCCAGGCCTCCGAGGGCGCCGCCCATCATCAAAAGCGGCGCGAGCACGCCGCCCGAGGTGCCCGAGCCGAGCGACACGACCCAGATCACCGACTTGACCAGGAGGACGCCCAGGATGACGCGGTTGGGGACGTCGTCTCTGAGCAGCGACTCGATGACGTCGTAGCCGACGCCGAGCGCCTGCGGAAAAATCAACCCGCCGACGCCGATGGCCAGGCCGCCGATCGCCGGCCACCACATCCAATGAATCGGCAGTTTTTTAAAGCCGTCCTCGGCAGCGTAGACCGCGACCGTGAGCAGCGCCGACAATCCGCCCGCGAGCAGCCCGACCAGCGCGCAGCCGAGAATGCCTTCCGGTCCGATAAAAACCGGATGCGCCGCCGTGGGGAAGAGCGGCCCCAGGCCGATGATGTAGCGCCGCGTGACCGTGGCCGCTGCGCTCGCCAGCGCCACCGGGATGAGGCTCCGCGGCTTCCATTCGAACAGCAGCAGCTCGACCGAGAGCAGGGCGGCGGCCAGCGGGGAAGCGAACGTGGCCGCCATTCCGGCGGCGGCGCCGGCCACGAGCAGGGTCTTGCGCTCGGCGCTGGTGAGATGGAAGAACTGCGCGATCATGGAGCCGAAGGCGCCGCCGGTCATGATGATCGGCCCCTCGGCGCCGAACGGCCCGCCCGAGCCGATGGAAATCGCGGCGGAGACCGGTTTTAAAAGAGCGACCTTGGGCTCGACCCGGCTGCCGTTCATCAGAATCGCCTCGATCGCTTCAGGAATGCCGTGGCCGCGAATCCGCTCCGAGCCGTAGCGCGCCATGACGCCGATGACGAGCGCGCCGGCGACCGGCACCAGCACTTCGAAGACGCCGAGATGGTTTCCGGCCGGCGATGTCATGGAGGTATTCCATTGTTGGAAGAAAAAGAGATGGGTAAACAGGCCGATCAGCCGGAGCAGCGCGAGCGCCACGAACGCGCTCACAACTCCGATGACCAGGGCGATGGCCGATATCGTGACGACTCGCCGAGTGGCGGAAAAATCGCCCAGCCGGTCGGTCTCCTGTTTTTCCCGCAACCCGCCAAAAAAACCAGCAAGTTTGCCCGAGAAATCGACGGGTGAAGGGTTCAGCTTTTGGCCCTCCGCGACTCGGTTGCGGCGCCGCTGGGACCTTCGGCCTCGCCGTCGGGCGCGCCGGCGATATACGCCGCCGCGATCAGGCCGCGGAGCATCTGGGTCAGGGCGGGGCCGACGGTCTTGAGCTCTTGCAGGTGATTGAGGGAAAGCTTTCGGAGCACGTCTTCGCCGCCCTTGGTGAGCCGGACGTAGACCTGCCGCTTGTCGGTCCGGCTGCGGTAGCGCCGCACCAGCCGCCGGCGCGCCAGCCGGTCGATCAGCTCGACCGCGCTGTGGTGTTGGAGCTGCATGCGCTCGGCAAGGACGCTGATCGTGGGCTTTTTGCCGGCCGGCAGGCCCTTGAGCGCGAGGAGCAGCTGGTGCTGCTGCGGCTCCAGCCCGGCGGCTCTGGCGGCGTTTTCGCTGAAATGCAGGAAGCGCCGGATCTCGTAGCGAAATTCCGCCAGGGCTCGATAGTCCGGACCGGCTTCATTTTGTAACTCATCCATCGGCATGCTCCCGCGGCGCTGCTACCGCCGCATACTCAATCGTTGCACGATAATATCGTTACACGATATAATTAACCCGGGAGTTCGGTCGTTGTCAAGAGGGGGGCGGCGCGCGTTGACTTTGCGGGATATTTCGTCTACAAAGATTACTTCAAGGAAAACAAGCTATGTCATATGTGGTTATCAGGACCGGCGGCAAGCAATACCGCGTCGCGGCCGGAGACGTGGTGAAGGTCGAGCGTCTGGCGGGCGAGGTCGGCGATCGGATTATGCTCGCCGACGTGCTCATGGCCGGCGGCAACGGCGAGGTCAAAATCGGCACGCCGACTCTCCCGGACGTCAAAGTCACGGCGGAGATCGTGGACCAGGGCAAGGCGAAAAAGGTCCTGGTCTTTAAAATGAAGCGGCGCAAGAGCTACAGCCGGCAGCGCGGCCACCGCCAGCTGCAGACGACGCTCAAAATCCTTGAAATAGCCTAGCGGAGGAATCGCACGGATGGCACATAAAAAAGCCGGAGGAAGCTCGCGCAACGGCCGGGACAGCCAGGGCCAGAGGCGCGGCGTGAAGGTTTTCGGCGGCGAGACGGTGCGCGCCGGCAATATACTGGTGCGCCAGATCGGCACCCGTATCCACCCGGGAAAGAACGTCGGCATGGGGCGCGACTTCACCATCTTTTCGAAAATCGACGGTGTGGTCTTCTACGACCGCCTGGACAAAGAGCGAAAGCGGGTAAGCGTGGTGCCGGCTTAACAGCCGCACAAAGCGACAAAAAAGCCCCTTTTGGGGCTTTTTTTTTGCCCGGAGAAAGAGGCGAGTTTGTGCCTCGGGTTCGGCGCCCTTTCGGCCGTAGGCAATGGGTCTCTACCATGAGGCCCTTATGGAGTTAAATTCACCGTCCTGACCACGCGGGGACTTGCACGTCCAGTGCCGATGGCCTGCAGGCTCTTTCCCCTCGGCACGAGACCCTGGTTTGTGATAATCTATGACGGATTACACGAGGCTTGACGAGTCATGAAGTTCATCGACGAGGTAAGAATCCAGGTCGAAGCCGGCCACGGCGGGCGCGGGTGTATGAGCTTCCGCCGGGAAAAGTATATCCCCCGCGGCGCGCCGGACGGCGGCGACGGCGGCCACGGCGGCGACGTCATCGCGGCGGCCGACCCGGAGTTTACGACTCTTCTGGACCTCCGCTACCAGAGGCTCTACCGCGCCGGCCGGGGCGTGCACGGCAAGGGCAGCGATCAGCACGGCCGGAGGGGCGAGGAGAAGATCATCCAGGTCCCCGTCGGCACCATCATTCGCGACGCCGCGACCGGCGAGGTCTTGGCGGATTTGAGCCGGCCCGGCGAGCGCGTGGTCGTCGCGCGCGGCGGCAAGGGGGGCAGGGGCAACGCGCGCTTCGTCTCGTCGACCAACCGGAGCCCGCACAAAGTCCAGCCCGGACTCCCGGGCGAGGAGCGCCTGCTCGATCTGGAGCTCCGGCTGCTCGCCGACGTGGGCATCATCGGCCTCCCCAACACCGGCAAGTCGACGCTGATCTCGGTCATCTCCGCGGCGCGGCCGAAGATCGCGGACTATCCGTTCACGACGCTGGCGCCCAACCTGGGCGTGGTGGGCTACGGCGACGGACGGAGCTTCGTGGTCGCCGATATCCCGGGGCTCATCGAAGGCGCGCACCGCGGCGAGGGGCTCGGGCACAAATTCTTGCGCCACGTGAGCCGGACGAGCGTCTTGATCCATCTCCTCGACGCCTCGCAGATCGGCGACGAAGACCCGCTGGCCGATTGGCGCGCGATCAACCGCGAGCTGGAGCTTTTCGATCCGGCGCTCGCCGCCAAGCCGCAGATCGCCGTGGCGAACAAGATCGATCTGCCGGAGGCGCGGGCGAAGGTGGAGATATTAAAAGAAAAATTCGCCGCGATCTCGGTGCCCTTCCACGCGATTTCCGCGGCGACGCACGAGGGGCTCCGCGAGCTCGTGTTCACGCTCGCGCGGAAGGTGGAAGAAAAAAAGAAGGATGAGGGCGATCGTGCAGCAGCGGGAGTTTAAGAAGCCGATCCTCGGCCGCTGCCGGCGCGTGGTGGTCAAGATAGGGAGCCAGATCCTCTCTTCGCCCGACGGCATCGAGGAGGGAAGGATCAAGGGACTGGCGCGCGACCTGGCCGAGCTCGGCCAAGGCAAGGAGCTCGTCGTCGTGAGCTCCGGCGCGGTCGCCTCCGGCATGACGCGCCTCGGGCTCAAGGACAAGCCGAAGACGATTCCCCAGAAGCAGGCGCTCGCCGCGGTGGGGCAGATCAAGCTGATGGCGCTCTACGAAAAGCATTTCTCGCGCTTCGGCAAGAACGTCGCGCAGGTGCTCTTGACCCACGAAGACCTCGCCAACCGCCGGCGCTACCTGAACGCCAAGCACACGCTCTTGACGCTGCTCGACCTCTCGATCATTCCCGTCGTCAACGAGAACGACACGGTCGCGGTCGAGGAGATGAAGTTCGGCGACAACGACCACCTCTCCGCGCTGGTGGCGACGCTCGTCGAAGCTGATCTGCTGGTGATCCTGAGCGACGTCGCCGGGGTCTACGACCGCGACCCGCGGCTCGACGGCGGCGCGGAGCTGATCCCGGTGATCGAGAATATCAAGACGGCCAAGGCCCGGCTCGGGGGCAAGAGCCGGAGCCTCTTCGGCACCGGCGGCATCGCGACCAAGCTCGGCGCGGCGGAGGAAGCCGCCGTCGCGGGCATCCCGACGGTGATCGCGAGCGGCCTCGATCCGGCGGTGCTCAAGAAGATTTTCGCCCCCGGCGAGGAGTGCGGCACCTTCGTGATCCCCGAGGAGAACCGCCTGGCGAACCGCAAGCACTGGATCGCCTTTAATCTAAAGCCGGCGGGCGAGATCGTCCTAGACGACGGCGCGGTCGAGGCGCTGGTGCACAAGGGGAAGAGCCTGCTGCCGTCCGGGCTCAAGAATATTCACGGCTCGTTCGGCGTCGGCGAGTGCGTGCGCTGCCTCGACGCCGGCGGGCGCGAGTTCGCCCGCGGCCTGGTCAACTACAGCGCTCAGGAGCTGGAGCAGATCAAGGGCCTCCACACGAGCAAAATCGAGAAGGTGCTGGGCTACAAGGCCTACGACGAGATCATCCACCGGGACGATCTGGTGCTGTTATAAAAAGGCAAAAGCAAAAAGGCAAAAGAGCGATGTCGCTGAAAGAAGAAGCGGTCGAGTTGGGCAAAAGAGCCAAGCAGGCGTCGCGGCGGCTCGCCCGGGTCTCGACCGAGAATAAAAACCACGCGCTCTTGGCAATGGCCGACGGGGTCGAGCGGCAGAGCGAGTTTCTGCTCGCGGAAAATAAAAAGGATGTCGAGCTGGCGAAAAAGGCCGGCATCTCGGGCGCGCTCCTCGACCGCGCCACGCTCGACCCGGCGCGGATTCGGGCGATGGCCAAAGGGCTCCGCGACGTGGCGGCGCTCGCCGACCCGGTCGGCGAGGTCGTCAAGTCGTGGCGGCGGCCGAACGGCCTCCAGGTGGGCCGCAAGCGCATCCCGCTCGGCGTAATCCTGATCATCTACGAGGCGCGCCCCAACGTGACCGCCGACGCGGCGGCGCTGTGCGTCAAGTCGGGCAACGCGGTGATTCTCCGCGGCGGCGGCGAGGCGCACTTTTCCAACCGCGCGATCGGCGCGGTGCTCCGCGAGGCATGCGCCGCGTCCGGAGTGCCCGAGGAGGCGGTGCAGGTGGCGGAGTCCAAGGACCGCGCTCTGGTGCACGAGCTGCTGCTGCTCGAGGACTACATCGATTACATCGATCTCGTCATCCCGCGCGGCGGCGAGGAATTGATCCGCGCCGTGGTGGAAAAATCGCGCATCCCGGTCATCAAGCACTACAAGGGCGTGTGCCACGTCTACGTGGACGACGAAGCATCGCTCGAGATGGCGGAGAAAATCAGCTTCAACGCCAAAGTCCAGCGGCCGGGCGTGTGCAACGCGATGGAGACGCTGCTGGTGCACGAAAAGATCGCGCCCCGGTTTTTGCCCCCGATGATCGCCAAACTCCAGGCGGCGGGCGTCGAGGTGCGCGGCGACGAGAAGACGCGCGCGCTCGCTCCCGGCGTCAAGCCGGCGGCCGAGGCGGATTGGACGACGGAGTATCTCGATCTCATCCTCGCCGTCCGCGTCGTGCAGGACATGGACGAGGCGATCGGTCACATCGAGCGCTACGGCTCGCAGCACACCGAGTCGATCGTGACCGCGAACGAGGCCAAGGCCGGGGAATTTCTCGACCGCGTCGATTCCTCGGTCGTGCTCGCCAACGCCTCGACGCGCTTCAACGACGGCGGCGAACTGGGGCTCGGCGCGGAGATGGGCATCAGCACGAGCAAGATCCACGCCTTCGGCCCGATGGGGCTGGAAGAGCTCACCACCACCAAATTCGTCGTCCAAGGCGACGGGCAAATCCGCGAATGACGGCCGGTGACAAGGCCCATCTACCTTCCGCCCTTCCGGGAGTATCTCTCCGGGCCGATGCGATAGGTCCCGTTTACGCTTCTCTTCCTTTTAAGAGTTTTTTCGAGGCACGCTTGAGCCTGCCCGTCCGACGCATCGACCCTGCGAGACACCCCCGGGCGGGCGCTTATTCGCCGCGTTGGCGTGGTTTAGGGTATTTTATCTTTTCTCGAAACTCGAAACCCGAAACCCGAGACTTTTTTATATGAGAATCGGTCTTTTCGGCGGCACGTTCGATCCGATCCACTGGGGCCATTTGCGGAGCGCGGAAGAGGTCCGGGAAGCTTTTCGCCTCGACCGCGTGCTTTTCATCCCGGCGTCGATCCAGCCGCTCAAAAAAGGCGGCGCCGCGGACGCGTCCGACAGGCTCGCCATGGCGCGGCTCGCGACCCGGGGCAATCCCCGCTTCGCCGTCTCCGACGTCGAGCTTCGCCGCCCCGGCAAATCCTTCTCGATCGACACGCTCGGCTATTTCGCCGCGCGCCGGAAAGGCGACCGGCTCTATTTCATCCTCGGCATGGACGCCTTTCGCCACATCGGCGCGTGGAAGGACTTTCAGGAAATCTTTCCGCTCGCCCATTTGATCGTGACCTCCCGGCCGGGCAGCCGCGAGCCGCTCGACCCCGCCGGCCTTCCCGTTGCCGCGCGAAAATCGTTTTGTTATGATCCGAAAAAAAAAGCGCACCGCCACGAGAGCGGGACGCTGCTGCATTTTTTAAAATTGACCGACATCGACATATCGGCTTCCGAGATCCGGACCCGCGCGCGGGCGGGAAAATCGATCCGCTATCTGGTCCCCCGGGAGGTTGAGCGCTATATTGAACGCAGGGGGCTGTACCGGGGCTCAAAAGGGAAGGATCCTAGGAGGGGCGAAAAAATTTGACCATCGATTCGCGGGAAAAGGCCGTGCAGGTGAGCCGCTTCGCGCTGGAGCGGAAGGCCTACGATCTGGTGCTGCTGGAGGTGCGCGAGCTCACCTCGATCGCCGACTATTTCATCGTCTGCTCCGGCCGCTCCGACCGCCAGGTGCAGAGCATCGCGCAGGGCATCGAGGAAAATCTCCGCGGGCTGGGAGTCCGGCCGCAATCCGTCGAGGGCGTCGCCAGGGGACAATGGGTCTTGATGGACTTCGCCGACGTCATCGTCCACATTTTTTATCAGCCGGTGCGCGAATTTTACGACCTCGAAGGGCTCTGGCTCGACGCTCCGCGCGTCCAGCTCCCCGAGCCCTACGCGTCGCTGGTCCAGCAATTTCGCATCCGTGACGAGCAGCATCTCTGAGCCCGGCCGCCGGGAACGCAGAGGAAAGGAACAGCTTCCGTGCGCGATCAACGGCCTCTGATTCTCATCGTCCTCGACGGCTGGGGCGTCAACCCGCGGCGGGAAGGGAACGCCATCGCGCTCGCGTCGACGCCCAATATGGACCGGCTCGCGGCGGCGTATCCCTCGACGCAGATTTCCATCTCGGGGCTGGACGTGGGTCTGCCCGACGGCCAGATGGGCAACTCCGAGGTCGGCCACATGCACCTGGGCGCGGGCCGCGTGGTCTACCAGGACCTGACGCTCATTCACAAGGCGATCGACGACGGAACTTTCTTCTCCAATCCGATTTTTCGCGGCGCGCTCGACGCGGTCAAAAAGAGCGGCGGCCGGCTTCACCTGATGGGCCTCCTGGGCGACGGCGGCGTGCACAGCCACCAGCGCCACCTCGAGGCGCTGATCGAGCTCGCCGCCCGGGAAAAAATAAAAGCGGTCTACCTGCACCTTTTTCTCGACGGCCGGGACACGCCGCCGACGAGCGCGGAGGGATTCCTCAGCGAGCTGAACGAAAAGCTGGCTTCCCACCCCATGGCCAGGATCGCCACGGTCGGCGGCCGCTACTACGGCATGGACCGCGACAAGCGCTGGGACCGGACCGAAAAGGCCTACCGGTCGATTATCGGGGGCGAGGGGGCCCGCGAGGGCTCGGCCGAAGCGGCGATCCGGAAAAACCGCCAAAACGGCGTCACCGACGAGTTCGTCCCGCCGACGGTGATCGACCCGGAGGGCGTCGTCCGCGACGGCGACGCGGTGATATTTTTCAACTTCCGGGCCGACCGCGCGCGCCAGATGACGCGCGCGTTGACGGCCGGGGATTTCCAGGAATTCCCCCGCGGGCGGCGGATCGCGCTCGCCGCCTACGTCACCATGTCCGAATACGACAGGAGCCTGGGCCTCCCCGCCGCGTTTCCGCCGCGCGATCTCAGGAACATTCTGGGCGAGGTCGCGAGCCGGAGCGGCATCCCGCAGCTCCGCATCGCGGAGACGGAAAAATACGCCCACGTCACCTACTTTTTCAACGGCGGCGAAGAGAAGAAGTTTCCCTTCGAAGAGCGCATCCTGATTCCCTCGGCGAAAGATGTTGAGACCTACGATAAGAAGCCGGCGATGAGCGCCTATGAAATCACCGGCGCGCTCGTCGGAGAGATCGAGGCCGAGCGCTACGGCCTGGTGGTCCTGAACTACGCCAACGCCGACATGGTGGGCCACACGGGCGACTTCGAGGCCACCGTGCGCGCCTGCGAGGTGGTCGACGAGTGCGTCGGCAGGGTGGCCGAAGCGGCGCTCGGCCGCAAGGGCCGGGTGATCGTCACCGCCGACCACGGCAACGCCGAGCAGATGATCGACTACGACACCGGCGAGATTCAAACCGCGCATACCTCCAATCCGGTGCCGGTCATCATCGCCGACGAGACGCTCAAGTCGGCGCGCCTCGCGCCCGGCAAGGCGATCGACGTCGCGCCGACGATCCTCAAGATGCTCGGCATCCCCCAGCCCGAGGAAATGACCGGGCGGCCGCTTATCAAGTGATGCATTTTGAATTCCCAATCTTGAATTCAAAACTCAAAATTCAAAATTTAAAATTCGACAACCTACGCTTGGGGCGGCTGCTCGACTGGCTCTACCCGCCGCGCTGCCGCTTCTGCGGCGACTCCAACCCGGGCTCGGACGATTGTTTCTGCGCCGCCTGCCGCGCGCGCATCCGTGTGATCGACGGCCCGCTCTGCACCGCCTGCGGCCGGCCCTTTCTCGACACGAGCGGCGACGACCACCTGTGCGGCAACTGCATCGCCCGCCGGCCGCATTTTCTCCGCGCGCGCTCCTGGGCCTGCTATCCGACCGAAGAGGGCGAAGACCATCCGCTCCGCGTCGTCGTGCAGCGGTTCAAATACGGGCGCAAGGTCGCGCTCGGCAAGCCGCTCGGGCGGATGATGGCGCTCGGCTGCCGCGGGCTGTTCGACCGGAGCGAGCTCGACGTCATCGTTCCCGTGCCGCTCTACCGGCGGAGGCTCCGCTGGCGCGGCTTCAACCAGTCGGTCATTCTCGCGCGCGAGGTCGGCCGTGCCTGGGGCCTGCCGGTCGATCCCTTCGTCCTCCTGCGGTCGCGCGAGACGCCGCCGCAGACGCAGCTGCACGAGGACGAGCGGACGCCGGCAAGGCGGTGCTCCTGATCGACGACGTTTACACCTCGGGCGCCACGGTGAACGAATGCGCCCGCGCGCTTATGCGCGCCGGCGCCAGGGAAGTCTCCGTGCTGACGCTCGCGCGCACGGTATAAAACCCTCACCCCTGTCCTCTCCCTAAGAGGGAAAGGGTGGATGAAGGGGTATGGAATAGACGTCGCTCTCCCTGGAAAGGGAAGAGGATGAAGGTGAGGGGCGAAAGGTTCGAATGGGGATCGAAGACCGAAAGCGCTGGAATGAAAAACACGCCGGCGGGCGCGGCGAAGAAGCGCCTTCGGCTTTCCTGGAAGAAATCCTCGGCAGCCGGTCGTGGCTCATTCCGCCCGGCCGGGCGCTCGACGTCGCGACCGGCAAGGGCCGGAACGCGATCTTTCTCGCGGCCAAAGGGTTTCGCGTCGACGCGGTGGATATCTCCGCGGCCGCTTTGCAGGAGGCGCGGAGGGCCGCCCGAGCAAAAGGCCGGGCGGTTCATTTCATCGAGGCCGACCTCGAACACGCCGATCTCCCCGCGGCCGCGTACGACCTCGTCGTCAATTTTAATTTCCTCGAGCGCGCGCTGATTTCCCAGATGAAAAGCGCCCTCAAGCCCGGCGGGCATATCATTTTCGAGACCCATCTGATCGATCAAAAAGAGCTCGGCCATCCGAAGAACCCGGCCTACCTCCTCGGCCACAACGAGCTGCTCGATCTCTTCAAAGACTTTCGCGTGCTCTACTACAGGGAAGGGAAGTTCGCCGACGGCGGCGGAGAGTCTTACCGGGCCGGGCTTCTGGCGCGAAAAAAAGAAGCCGATTGACCTTGCCGGTCAAAGATACCTTCGAACCTTGGACCGATACTGCCGATAATTTTCACCGAACTTCCGTTCGAGGTAGCGCTCCTCCCGCAGGACGACTCCGCAATGCATGAGAACAAGAATCGGGACCAGCGCGATAAAGCCCCACCAGGTATCGAGCGCCAAGGTGAGGCCTGAATAGAAGAGCGTCAGGGCAACGTAGAGGGGATTGCGGGAGAAGCGATAGGGACCGGAATGGACGATGGCCGTGGTGGGGCGCGATGGATTCACGTTCGTGCCCGCGGCCAGGAGCGTTCGCATTCCCCATATCGCGATGCCCACGCCGAGCGCCGCCAGCGCAAGGGACGGCCAGAGGGGGACGATGGGGCCGAAGATCGGCATCGGCTGAAGCCAGCGCAGCACCAGAACGACGATCAACCCGCCGCCATAGAGCAGGGGAGGCGGGGCGACGACTCCGGCGTTGTCTTTCTCGGTCATGCCCAACTCGTTCGTATTCTCCTGCCGCTCCGGCGGCTTGTCAAGATTCGCGTATCCATCGATCCGGCGATTGAACGCCGTGACCACCGCGGATAGCGTCCTGCCGCTTGCTCATCTCGTCCGCGCGATATACAACGGACGGTGGAATCGCGCGGCCGATCTGGTTTGCCGTTCATGGCGCGTATATCTATCCCACACGATCCGCCGGCTTACGCCGGCGCACAAGGAGAATAAGATGAAGCAGAACGCACGAAGAAATATCCAGAAGCGCAGCAGAAAAAAGAGGCGCGATGCCATGAAGAAATACGTCGCGGAGAAAAAATCAAAGAAGTAACGTCCAATTTGCCCCGATACGCGCCCGACTAAGATTCGACGATATCCGCTTTCAAGCTCAACACGAAGGCGACGATCTCGTCGCACTCCTGCTTGGGAACCTGTACGGCTTTCAATGTGGCCCCGGCATGCTGTAGGAAAGCGGACCAGTCGCTTTCGCTGATCTTCATGCCTTTGTGGGACGTCTTCATATCCCGGCCGGTGTAGTACATCGGGCCGCCGGCATTCGCGCACAAATAATCGACCAGCAGTTGTTTCTCCCTCGCAATGCCGTCGGCTCCCCGGTTCTGCCAGAAACGGCCCAATTGAGAATCCGCCTGCAAACGGGGCAGCAGGTCGTTGGCGAGAGCCGTAATGCCTTCGTATCCGCCCAGGCGCTCGTAAAGCGATTTCTGATTCATTTCCATTTCTCCTTTCCGCTTGAATGGACCGACGTCTCCGGGGCGAAGCCCGAAGAATCGCGCGCTTCAAGGAGATCCTTCGCTGCTCTCAGGATGGCTCGCTGGCTCTTCAACTATCCATTTTCGGCTTCGGCAGGATGCCGTACGGCACGCCGTCTTCATCGAGCTCCCGGCACTCTTCCGTAGTCGCCGTGCCGTGGATCGGCTTGTCTTCTTTCTCGCCGTGGAAGATCGCCCGTGCCTCTTCGGCGAAGCGGGGGCCGACATCCTGAAAGTTCTCGCTCACGTAATGGTTGAGCCGGACGAGCAGCTCTCTGACCTGGGATTCGGACAATGCGGGGGCGGGCTGTTGGGTCGATGGGGGTTTCTTAGCGCGCGGCGCGGCGGCTTCTTTCTTTACGTGCACGGCGCAGGCGTGCGGCAGCTTCTCCACCGCGGTGGAGCCGCAGGAAGGGCAGGAGATCTGGCCCTTTTCCGCCTGCTCCTGGTAGCCCTCGTAGCTCGGGAACCAGCCCTCGAACCTATGTTCCCGCGCGCAAATCAGATCGTAAACGACCATCGTGTTGTCTCGAAGCCTGAAATCTAAGTGCGTTCGGCCGGTTTGTCAACCGCGTGGGTTTTCGGGTAATGACTCATTTCGGCGGAGATGTTAGAATCCACCAAGCATGAGCGGCCAGACGACGATTAGAATCGCCCGCGCGATCACAGACATAGAACCCGCCGCCTGGGACCGTCTGCTCGACGGCGGCTCGCCTTTTATGCGCTGGGACTGGCTCGACGCGCTCGAGCAGACCGGCTGCGTGGAGGAGGAGACCGGCTGGGTGCCGCACCATCTCGCCGTCGAGCGCGCCGGCGAGCTCGTCGGCGCCTGTCCCATGTACTTAAAGCTCCACAGCATGGGCGAATTCGTCTTCGACTACGAGTGGGCGGAGTTCGCCCACCGTCTCGGGATCAGCTATTACCCCAAGTTGCTGGTCGGCGTGCCCTTCACGCCGGTCACGGGAGCGCGCTTCCTCACGGCGCCGGCGGCGGACCGGCGGAGCCTGCTCCAGTCGATGGGACAGGCGCTGGCGCAAATCGCCCGGGACAGCAAAATCTCGTCCGTGCACGTGAATTTCTGTCTCGAAGACGAGGCGGAGGCGCTCGGCGCGATCGGCTTCGCGCGGCGGATCGGGCTCCAGTTCCACTGGGAAAATCGCGGCTACGGCTCGTTCGACGATTATCTGGGCTCCTTCCGCAGCGACCGGCGCAACAAGATCAAGCGCGAGCGGCGCGCGCTCGCCGAGCGCGGCATCGCGATCCGCGTCGTCGAGGGAAAAGAGGCGACCCAAGACCAGCTCCGCACCATGTTTGCGCTTTACAAGGGGCACGTCGACAACCTTTACTACGGCCGGCAGTATCTCACGCAGGCGTTCTTCGACGAGCTGGCGCGCCGCTTCGCGGCCAATGTCTGCATGATTTTCGCCGAGCGCGCGGGCCGCGTGATCGCCGGGACCTTCAACGTCCGGGACGGGTCGGCGCTCTACGGCCGCTATTGGGGCGCGCTAGAG
>WNFL01197653.1_pt1 | contig 26462 bp, 23 predicted proteins | sample 5400361 | NCBI WGS metagenome assembly WNFL01 (sample SAMN13153351, study PRJNA577476) | soil metagenome | isolation source: 40 cm soil on Douglas fir-dominated hillslope | place: USA:California | collected 2013-09-17
TTGCTTCGTGATCAGATACAGCTTGTGGTACGACAGCGCCGTGTAGTAATAGGTGTCGTGCACCGCCTCGTCGTACTCCTCGCTCGGGAAGAAGCGCGTGTTCTGCTTGGCGGTCTGCAGCGCCTTGATCGCCTTGGCGAAGTACGTGGGCGCGGCGGCGCGATCGCTGTCCAGCAGGCGGTTGCCTTTCTCGCAATACGCATGGCCGAGGTTGGTGAAGGTGACCGCGAACTGCTTGTAGATGAGCTGCTGGTTCTCGGGCAGCGCCAGCACGGCCTCGAACTCCGCGATCGCGCGGTCGTAGTCCTCCTTGTCGTCGAGGTAGATGTCGCCCAGACGCCGGTGCGCCTCGGCGTAGTCCGGGTGGTCGCGCTCGGTGGAGGCATAGGCCTGGATGGCGCCGTCGATGTCGCCTTTCTGGCGCGCTCGCTCGCCGATCTTGAGCAAATCCTTTTGCAGCACGATGCGGCGCTCGCCGGTTCGGTCTTCCTCCTTCTGGGTGAACTCCATGACCTGGAAGAAGTCGCGGTAGTCCTCGCCGTAGGTCAGGCGCACGCTGTGAAAGCCGAGCGTGACCAGCTTGCCGCCGGCGATCGGCGTCTTGCCGACCTGCTCGTCGTCGATGTAGACGGTCGCCGACGATGGCGTGGAGTCGACCTTGAACAGCGCATTGTTGGCCGTGAGCAGGAACTCGCGCGCTTCACCGCTCTTGCCGACTTTGATCTTGTCGGTGAGCTGCTGGTAGCCGTGGCGGTACAGCGTGAGCGTATAGTTGCGGCCGAGCCGCAGCGGGACTTCCGCCTGACCGTTCGTCCCGGTCGCGCCGGCCCACTCGCCGTTCAGGTAGACGCTGGTGCCCGCAAGCGCGTTGACGTCCGTGCCGATGCCGCCTTTCGCGGTGAGGAGGAAGTAGGTGCGTTCACCGCCTGCCTCGCCTTCGCGCGCGATGTGCCGCACCACGCGATCTCCGATCTGCACCTTCGCGCCCTGCTTGAGCGTTGCGACCTCGGCGAGCGAGGTGTTGTCCTCGCCGCGTTTGACCTCCATCCTGCCGGTCTCGCGGTAACCCGCCACCTTGCCGCCCTCACCAAACGTCGGCGTGGTGAGCGTGAACTCGGTGCCGCGGCCGATGCGCCAGTTCTTGCCGATATTGATGCGATAGCGCTCCTCCTCCTTGGCGATCACCGTGCCCTCGAGCGGGAAGCGCTCGATCACGTTGCTCGCGATGTCGCGCACCGCGCCATTGATCCCGCCGGCACTCCGCGCGCGCGCGATCTCCGAGAAAATGACTTTGCCGTTCGCGGTGTGGAATTTGACCTCGACGAGGTAGCCGCCATCGTCCTTGGCGACGCTCCCGAGCACGATCATGTCCACGGTCGCGCGCAGGGGCGTGTCCTGCCAGCCCTTGGTAATGATGCGATCGATATTGAGCTTGCGCTGATTGACCTCGGCCTGCAGCCTATCTGCCGGTACCTCGCGGAACGCCGGGAACTTGAACAGCTGGGTCGCCAGCGCCTGCTCGGCCTGGGCCGCGACCTCCTTCAGGTCCACGCCCGGCGTGTTGCCGACGACGCGGTAGATACCGGTGCGGATCGGCTTGGGCGTGGTCGGGTAGAAGTACCGCTGGAGGTTGACCGGACCTTCAAGCTGTACCGTGGTTCTCCACGCCGCGGGAACATAGCCGGGCGCTGCGAGCGCGATCACGATCTTCTTGCCCGGCTCTCCGCGGTAATCGTACGTGTAACTGCCCTGCGCGTCGGTCTTGCCGACGGTCTTGCCGTCTATGCTCACGCTCAACCCGGGCACTCCGCTCGCGCGCCCGTACTCGTCGGTAAGCGCCTTGATCGCCACCACAGTCTGGCGGTTGAGCGCGACTTCGATCACCTGGCCCGGATCGAACGCGTAGGTCGCGCGGTGGCTGCTGTAGCCGCTCTTGGACACGCCGAATTCGGTTCCCTTCGGCGGCTGCTGACGATAGAAGTACACGACCTCGCCTTTGGCGTCGGTCACCCCTGCCTTCTTTCCTCCGGCAGTGACCTCGGCATCAGGCAACGGGGCGCCTTTCTCGCTCACGCGCAAGGTCACGTAGCGCTCGGCGTTGAGATCGGCCTCGACATGGTACGTGTCGATCTGGTCCCCCTTCGGCAGCTTCACGAGGAGGGTCGTTTTCCACGGCTCGACGCGGTAGCCGGGCGCCTCCTTGCTCACCGTCACTTCGACCTCGCTACCGGCTTTCTTGCGCAGCCGCTGCACGAACACGCCTTGGGCGTCGGTGACGCCGAGCGCCTCGCGATCTATGGTGACCTTCGCCTGTGCCGCGGGCTGGCCGTCGATGCGCGCCTTGACCTCGACGTCGAAGCGCTCGCCGCAAGCGCCGAGCAAGACGGTGGCGAACAGGATGGAAAGAAAACGCAGGGGGGTTGTGGCCATGAAGAGTCCCTCGGTTATGGCGTCGGGTCTAAAGGGGACGGCGGATGCGCCCGCTCACATCGCGGGCGGTTGGATATTGACTTCGCCGGGATTGATGATCTTGTCCTCGTCGGTGGCCGAGCCTTTGATCGACCTTCGCTTGGCTTCCTGGATCTTCGGCAGCTTGAACTGAACCTTCTTGCCGAAGAACGAGCCGATCTCGACTGTCTCGGTCTGCGTCTCGTAGCCGATGCGGCTCGCCTCAACCTTGTAGACGCCGGGCTTGATGCTGCCCTTGGGCGACTCGAATTCGCCCTTCTCGTCCACCGTCGCAGAGCTCGAAGCCTGCTCGACCGCGGCGGTCGTATTGATCATGTTGACCACTGCCCCCTTCGGGCTCTCGTTCGGGATCGGCTGCTGACGGCTGTCGACGAGCTGCACCGTGCCATGAATCGTGGCGGCACAGCCGGACACCAGCAGCAGCGGGGCGATTAGGACAAGCAGCGCTCTTGCGGTCATGGTCTTTCTCCAGTTAATCGTCAGCGAGTTTCACGGGACGCGTCACGCCGCGCGAGTGTAAGCGCGCGTCGGCGTTCGGCTTGAAGCGGCAGTCGGGCCCGATCGCTGACTGGGCCGGTCTGAAGCCGGTCCTCGTTCTCGCGATTCGGTGTTCGCTTTGATTTCCAAAATTGTGGATCCGGGTTCGGCACAATCAAGCCGCGGCGGCGCCAATGTCCATAGGACATTCGCGATAACCCCACCTGACCCGTGGTCTGGTGCTCGGCGGCGCGGACGCGCATCGAGCGTGTCCGCGACATCTCCCCCCCTCGCCCAGCCGAGCTACAGGCGCGTGTGGAGCGCGCAATTATAACCGAGATTCGGGAAAGTCTAAGGGAAGAAGGGTCGGCACGCCTTGCGTAAGAGGCGCGGATGACCGCCGATCACGCCGACTCCACCCTGTCGCGGCCTCGATACTTGGCGTCATACAGAGCTTGGTCCGCAGCGTGCAGAAGCGCGCCCGGAGTCGTGCCATTATCCGGAAAAGCCGCGACCCCCAGCGAAATGGTGATGGCGCTGAGAGTGTGATCCTCGTATTTCAGCTTCAACTCCTGTACCGCTTTGCGAATGGCCTCCGCGCGCTGAGTCGCGATTTGCATGGATGCCTCCGGGAGGAGCACCGAGAATTCCTCCCCTCCGACGCGGCAAGCGATATCGCTCTGCCGAACAAATCCTTGCAACAGGAGCCCCACGCGCCGCAGGACTATGTCGCCCGCGCCGTGGCCCAGCGTGTCGTTGATGCGCTTGAAGTGATCGATGTCCATCGTGATGATGGAGAACGGGTGTTTCTTGCGGTCCGCGCGCGCCAGTTCGCGTAAAAGGAATTCCTCCAGAAAACGGCGGTTAAGCCGGTGAGCGAATCTCGGATCGATTGCTCGTGCAAGCTGTCGCGGGCTTTCAGATTGGCGAGCGCAAGACTGGTCTCTTCCGCCACGGTCACCGCCAGATTCAAGTAGGACTCCATCGAACCGGCAATTGCCGAGGAAGGTGATTCCCCCTCCACGCGCCGCAAGTGCAGCAGCCCGAGCGTCTCGCCTTCCGCGAAAAGCGGAACACACAGATACGGCCGCGCCGAATTCGAATCCGCCGTGACGTGTCCGCAGAGCAGCTCGGTCCGTGGATCCTGGACCCGGTGGGCTAGCGCCTGGCGTAATCCCCAGCAATCCTGGATTGTGAACGTCTGGCCGGTGAGCGATTTGTCACCCCAGGTGGCGACCGACTCCAAGTGCTTTCCCGGAGGATGAACGAGATACAGCTTGCCGTCCGTCCCCTGGAACAATTGAGGGCCGAAACATTCTATGGCCGCGTAGACTTCGGCCGGCGTCACGCTGGCCCTGAGATACCGGCTCAGTTTTCGAAGCGTGACGTGTTGAACATGGAGCTGTTCCAATTCTCGGGTCTGATCGGCGTACACGCGCGTCAGGCGCGTGATCGCGGACTCCTGAGCTTTTCTTTTTTTGCGTTCTTCGGCCTCCTTGATCGCGCGATCGAACGTCGAAGGAAGCTCGGCGAGGCTGGTCGTGAAAACACAATCGGTCGTCGCGCGCTTGCGCGTTTCGGCGGCGGTTTCTTCGCTGTGCGTTCCGGAGACAAAAATGAAGGGCGTATCGGGGCACAGGCTTTGCGCCTTCGCCAACGCGACGAACCCGCTGAAGTGCGGCATGTAGGCGCTGTAGAGAATCGCGTCCGGAACGGCGAGCTCTATCTGCCGCGTGAAATCCTCGGCCGTCTCGATGCGCCTGGCCTCGAACGCGATTCCCGCTCGAATGAGCATGAGGATCTGCAAATCGGCAACGACTTCGACGTCCTCGACGATCAAGATCTTATGCATTTGCGATCGTCACAGGATGAAGCGCTGCCCCCAAACGAGTTGCCGCCCCGCGCGCACTTCCCGGGTGTCACTCCGTCCCGGGCTTCCTGGACATGAGAGTGGTCCGATTTTTCCCAGTGTAATTGAAAACCAGTCCAAAGTGAGCCGATTCCGTGAAATCTTCATGCCTCATGGGTAAGGTTGTAAGATTCGCCGGCTGGGACCGCCGGCGATGTTTGGGCGGCAAGCGACCGAGGAGCGCCCCGTGACGGAACAGCCCGATACTTTTCCGCGCCTGCTGCTGCACCACGCGAACGTACGGCCCGACAGGCCGGCGTTCCGGGAGAAGGACTTGGGCATTTGGCAGACCTGGACCTGGGCTCAGGTCGCCGACGAGGTTGGTGTTCTCGCCTGCGGCCTTGCCGCTCGAGGGTTCAAGCGCGGCGACCGCCTCGCGGTGATCGGCGACAACCGGCCGCGCCTGTACTGGGCCATGATGGCCGCGCAGGCCCTGGGCGGCGTGCCGGTGCCGCTCTACCAGGACGCCGTCGCGGCCGAAATGGTGTTCGTGCTGGAGGACGCCGATATCGGCTTCGCCGTCGTCGAAGACCAGGAGCAGGTCGACAAGCTGCTGGAAGTCCTCCCGCAGTGCCCGCAGCTGAAGCACATCTGTTTCGACGACCCGCGCGGGTTGCGCCATTACAGCCGGACTGAGCTGATGAGCTTCGCTATCCTTCGGGCGGCCGGCCGGGAGTTTGCCCGGCGCAACCCGGAATTCTTCGCGGACGAGATCAGAAAAGGCCGGCCTTCCGATGTCGCAGTGATCCTCTATACCTCGGGCACCACCGGCAATCCCAAGGGCGTTTCGCAGACGCACGCAGCCATGATCCAGACGGCACGGGTGCTGGTGGCTTTCGACGGCTTCACCGAAAAAGACGACATTCTGTGCTACCTGCCCATGGCCTGGGTAGGCGATTTCCTCTATTCCTACGCGCAGATGCACATCGCCGGTTTTTGCCTCAACTGCCCCGAGTCCCCCGAAACCGTGATGACCGATCTGCGCGAGATCGGCCCGACCTATTACTTCGGTCCGCCGCGCGTGTACGAAAACATCCTGACCCAGGTGATGATCCGCATCGAGGACGCGAGCTGGATCAAGCGCCGCATGTTCCACACCTTCATGGGAGTGGCGAAGCGCGCCGGCATGAAAATCCTCGAGCGCAAGTGCGGCGTTTCGCTCAAGGACCGGCTGCTGTACGGGCTCGGCGAGCTCCTCGTGTACGGGCCCCTCAAAAACGTGCTCGGCATGTCGCGCATCCGCGTCGCCTACACCGGCGGCGAGGCGATCGGTCCGGACCTGTTCGATTTCTACCGCTCCATCGGCATCAATCTAAAGCAGCTCTATGGAATGACAGAGACCTGCGTGACGGTGTGCATGCACCCCTCGGGCGACGTCAAGCTCGAAACCGTGGGCCCGCCCATGCCCGGGGTCGAGGTCCGCATCGCCGAGTCGGGCGAAGTGCTGGTGCGCTCCCCGGGTCTCATGAAGGAATACCACAAGCGGCCCGACGCGACGCGCGAGGCGATCGACGCGGAGGGCTTCTTCCACACTGGCGACGCGGGCTATTTCGATTCCGGAGGCCACTTGAAAATCATCGACCGCGCAAAAGACGTCGGCAAGCTCGCCGGCGGCACCTTGTTCGCGCCAAAGTACCTCGAGAACAAGCTCAAGTTCTTCCCGTACATCAAGGAAGCGGTGTGCTTCGGCCAGGGCCGCGACAGGGTCTGCGCGTTCATCAACATCGACATGGGCGCGATCGGCAACTGGGCCGAGCGTCGCAACCTGCCCTATACCGGCTACACGGACCTCGCTTCGCAGCCCGCGGCGCTCGATCTAATCCGCGAGTGCGTGGAGAAGGTCAACCGCGATCTCGCGCAGGATTCCATGCTCGGCGACTCGCAGATCCGGCGCTTCCTCGTCCTGCACAAGGAGCTCGACGCCGACGACGGCGAGCTCACGCGCACGCGCAAGGTGCGTCGCCGCCACATCGCCGAGAAGTATGCGGTGCTCGTCGACGCTCTCTACTCGAACAGGGCAAGCTGCTTCATCGAGACGCAAATGCGCTTCGAGGACGGCCGCATGGGAACGGTATCGGCTGACCTGAAGATCGTCGAGGCGAAGACCTACAGCGTTGCCGCGGCCAGGAAGGCAGCCTGATTTCTTATCCGGCTGACATGAGCGCGGGCAGGAAGATCGGCGCGGCCCTCCTCGAGATCGACGACGTCTCGCTTGCCTTCGGCGGAGTCGTGGCACTTCAGGCGGTGTCGTTCGATGTGCGCGAGCACGAGATCCGCGCCATCATCGGCCCGAACGGCGCGGGCAAGTCGTCGATGCTCAACGTCATCAACGGCGTATACCGCCCGCAGCATGGGACCGTCGCGTTCAAGGGCGCAAGGCGCCGCAACGTCGACCCTCACGACGCCGCTGAGCAGGGCATCGCCCGGACCTTTCAGAACATCGCCCTCTTTCGCGGCATGACGGTGCTCGACAACATCATGACCGGGCGCAACCTGAAGATGAAATCCAATTTCCTGCAGCAGGCGCTCTATTGGGGCGCCGCGAGGCGCGAGGAGCTCGAGCACCGTGCCAGGGTCGAGACGGTGATCGACTTTCTCGAGATCCAGCACATCCGCAAGACTCCGGTTGGCCGGCTGCCTTACGGCCTGCAAAAACGCGTGGAGCTCGGACGCGCGTTGGCCGCAGAGCCTGAGCTGCTCCTGCTCGATGAGCCGATGGCGGGCATGAACCTCGAGGAAAAGCAGGATATGAGCCGCTTCATCCTCGACGTCAACGACCAGTTCGGCACCACCATCGTGCTGATCGAGCACGACATGAGCGTGGTCATGGACCTCTCGGATCGTGTGGTCGTCCTCGATTACGGCCGCAAGATCGCCGACGGCACGCCCGATGAGGTGCGCAACAATAAGGATGTGATCGACGCGTATTTGGGAATCGCGCACTAGCATGCAATTCTTCTTCGAGGTGCTGATCGGCGGGCTGCTGGCGGGGGTGATGTATTCGCTCGTCGCGCTCGGTTTCGTGCTGATCTACAAGGCCTCGGGCGTGTTCAATTTCGCGCAGGGGGCGATGGTGTTCTTCGCCGCCCTCACCACCGTGGGGTTCATCTCGATGGGCGCTCCGTTCTGGCTCGCCGTGGCGCTCGCGCTCGCTGCGATGGTGGCGCTCGCGTTTTTCACCGAGCGCGTGGTGCTGCGCCCGCTCGTCAACCAGCCGCCGATCACGCTCTTCATGGCGACCATCGGCCTGGCCTTCTTCATCGAGGGCATCGCGCAGTTCACTTGGGGCGCCCAGGTCCACGCGCTTGAACTGGGCATCGCCGACGAGCCGATTGCATGGCTGATGGACAGGACGGGAATGAACATCAGCAGATTCGATCTCGTCGCCTCGGGGATCGCGGCCGCGCTGGTGGCGGGGCTCGCGGCGTTCTTCAACAAGACGCGCACCGGTCGCGCGTTGCGCGCGGTGGCGGACGACCATCAGGCGGCCCTCGCCGTCGGCATTTCCCTGCAGAGAATCTGGGTGATCGTCTGGATCGTCGCCGGATTCGTCGCCCTCGTGACGGGGCTTCTATGGGGTGCGCGCAACGGCGTGCAGTTCGCGCTCACCTTTCTCGCACTGAAGGCATTGCCGGTGCTGATCCTGGGCGGGTTCGAGTCGATCGCCGGGGCCATCGTCGGCGGGCTCATCGTCGGCGCATCGGAAAAACTCGCCGAAGTCTACATCGGCCCGTACGTCGGCGGCGGCATCGAATCCTGGTTCCCGTACGTGCTCGCGCTCGCTTTCCTCTTGGTGCGACCGGAAGGCCTGTTCGGCGAGCGGCGCATCGATCGGGTCTGAAAATGCTCTACCGCGAAGCCGGGCAGTTCAAGACCACCTACGCCGCGGACCAGCAGCTCTTTCCGATCCGCCAGGACCGGATCGCCATGGCGATGCTCCTCGCGTTCGCCTTCGTCGGCGTGCCCCTCGCTGCGGCGACCCCGACGCTCGCCGGAGCGATCGACTTCAACTACTGGTTCAACGGCGTGTTGATCCCGTTCCTCATCTTCTCGCTCGCCGCTCTGGGCTTGAACATCCTCACCGGTTACGCCGGGCAGCTCTCGCTCGGCACCGCGGCTTTCATGGCGGTGGGCGCATTCGCCGCCTACAACTTCGAGCTTCGGGTGCCGGGCATTCCGATGCTGCTGTCCTTCGTTCTCGCCGGGATCGTCGCCGCGCTGATCGGGATCGTGTTCGGACTGCCGAGCCTGCGCATCAAAGGTTTCTATCTCGCGGTCGCGACGCTCGCGGCACAGTTCTTCGTCGTATGGGCGCTGACCAAGTTCGGCTGGTTTTCCAACTACAGCTCCTCCGGCGTGATCAGCGCGCAGAAGCTCGTCGTCTTCGGCTACGCGGTCGACACCCCGGCGAAGCGCTACCTGCTGGTGCTCGCGATCGTGAGCGTCATGGCGCTCGCGGCGAAGAACATGGTGCGCAGCTCCATCGGCCGGGCCTGGATGGCGGTGCGCGACATGGACGTCGCGGCCGAGGTCATCGGCATCCCGATGATGAAAACCAAGCTCCTCGCCTTTGCCATCAGCTCTTTTTACTGCGGCGTAGCCGGCGCGCTTTACGCGTTTGCGTATCTGGGCACGGTCGAGCCGGCGGGATTCGAGCTCGATCTTTCCTTCAGGATCCTCTTCATGATCATCATCGGCGGGGTGGGCAGCATCCTGGGCTCGTTCCTCGGCGCCGCCTTCATCGTGCTCCTGCCGATCTTCATGGACCTTTCGGCCACCTCGATCGAGCGCTCGTTCGGTCTTGCCCTTCCAGCGGGGCTGGTGTCCAACCTGACCCTGATCCTGTTCGGCGCGCTCATCATCTTTTTCCTCGTCGTCGAACCGTTGGGCCTGGCGCGCCTGTGGCAAATCGCCAAGGAAAAGCTGAGGCTCTGGCCTTTTCCCCACTGAACCGGGGCGGTTTTCCCGTCCGTGACAATTGGGCTATATTAGGTGCAGTTGTTCATTCCGATAACCTGTAGAAACAGGGGGATTTCCATCCAAAGGAGGATTCCAATGTTGCGAAAAATCAGACGAGCCGCGCTCCTGGGTGCCGCGGTGTTCGCCGTCGCAGGCACTGCCTATTCGCAGAACGAGCAGTTCATCCCGATGAACGGGTACTGGGTCGGACCGTACGCCGCGGGCGGCTCGGGCATCTTTGGCGGGTTCATCGACTACCTCAACATGGTGAACGCCCGCGACGGCGGCATCAACGGCGTCAAGCTCACCTACGAGAAGTGCGAGACCGAGTACAACAACGCGCGCGGCGTGGAATGCTACGAGCGCACCAAGAAACGCGGCCCGACCGGGGCGTCGCTCGTGCACCCGCTCTCGACCGGCATCACCTATTCTCTCATCGACAAGGGCACGGCGGACCACGTGCCGATCGTGTCGATCGGCTACGGCCGCACCGACGCCTCCGACGGGCGCGTGTTCCCCTGGGTGTTCCCCCTGATCACCAATTACTGGAGCCAGAACACCGCCAAGATCAAGTTCATCGGCATGAAGGAAGGCGGAATGGACAAGCTGAAGGGCAAGAAGATCGTGAACATCTATCACGACTCGGCCTACGGCAAGGAAACCATACCGGTGCTCGACGCGCAGGCGAAGAAGTACGGTTTCGAGGTAACGCACATCCCGGTTGCGCATCCGGGCAACGAGCAGCAGGCGCAGTGGCTGCAGGTCCGCCAGATCAAGCCCGACTGGGTGATCCTGCGCGGCTGGGGCGTGATGAATCCGACAGCGCTCAAGGCCGCCGCTAAGGTCGGTTTCCCGCGCACCAAGATCGTCGGCGTGTGGTGGAGCGGCGCCGAGGAGGACGTGATCCCGGCGGGCGAAGCGGCCAAGGGCTACATCGCCGCAGCGTTCAACGTTTCCGGCAACAACTATCCGGTGATCAAGGAAATCGAGAAATTCGTCTACGCCAAGGGCAAGGGCGAGATGGAGGACCATTCGCGCGTCGGCAGCATCTACTACAACCGCGGCGTGGTGTTCGGCATCATCTCCACCGAGGCGATCCGCGCGGCACAAGAGAAGTACGGCAAGGGCAAACCGATGACGGGCGACGAGATCCGCTGGGGCCTGGAGCACCTGAGCATCGACGACAGGAAGCTCAGGCAACTCGGCGCCACCGGCTTCATGCAGGCCTTGAAAGTGTCCTGCATGGACCACGAGGGCGGGGGTTCGGTGAAGTTCCTGCAGTGGGACGGCGCGAAGTGGAACACGATCACTGACTGGATCGGCTCCGACCAGTCGATCGTGCGGCCTATGATCGAGGAGTCCGCGGCGAAATACGCTACGGAGAAGGGCATCACCCCGCGCGATTGCTCGAAGGAAGGCTGAGCGTTACCTGCCCCTCTCCCGCCTTGCGGGAGAGGGTTAGGGTAAGGGGCCTCATTTATGTCTGCCGTCCCGAAACCCAAATCGCAACAAGCGTACCTCGGCGTCAACAGCATCGAGGTCATCTACGACCGCGTCATCCTGGTGCTGAAGGGCGTGTCGCTTTCAGTGCCCGAAGGAAAAATCGTCGCGCTGCTCGGCGCGAACGGCGCGGGCAAGACCACCACGCTGAAGGCGATCTCGAACCTGCTTCGCGCCGAACGCGGCGAGGTTACCAAGGGCACGATCGAGTTCCGTGGCCGCCGTGTGGACCGCCTAAGCCCCGACGAGCTGGTGAGGCTCGGCGTGGTGCAGGTGATGGAAGGGCGCCACTGCTTCGCGCATCTCACCGTCGAGGAGAATCTTCTCACCGGCGCCTACGCGCGCAGCTCGGGCCGGGCGCAGCTGAAAGAGGACCTGGAGAGGGTGTACGGCACCTTTCCGCAATTGAAGGCGCGGCGCGGCGCGCTCGCCGGCTACACCTCGGGGGGCGAGCAGCAGATGACCGCCCTTGGGCGCGCGCTGATGGCCCGTCCGAGCATGATTTTGCTCGACGAGCCTTCGATGGGGCTTGCGCCGCAGATCGTCGAGGAGATCTTCGAGATCGTGAAGGGCCTCAATCAAAAGGAGAAGGTAAGTTTTCTGCTCGCCGAGCAAAACACCCACGTCGCGCTGCGCTACGCCGATCACGGCTACATCCTGGAGAACGGCCGCGTGGTCATGGACGGCGCCGCCGCCGAGCTCGCCGCGAACGAGGACGTCAAGGAGTTCTATCTCGGCATTTCCTCGGGCGCGCGCAGGAGCTTCAAGGACGTGAAGCACTACCGCCGCAGAAAGCGGTGGCTTGCGTGAAAAAAGGAGATTGCGGATGAGAGCCATCTCTGCTTTTATTTTCTTGTTGGCGGGAGTGAGCACGGCGCCGGCGCAAACTTATCCGACCAAGCCGATCCGCCTCGTGGTCGGCTTTGCCCCGGGCGGCGCCGCCGACATCATCGCGCGCACGATGAGCGATCCGCTCGCGCGCTCGCTCGGCCAGCCGATCATCGTCGACAACCGGCCAGGTGCGGGCTCTAGCCTCGCCGCCGAGTACGTCGCCAAGGTCGCGCCCGACGGCTACACGATCATGATCGCGAGCCAGAGCGGCATGATCATCAACCCCCTCGTCAACAAGAACATTTCGTACAACACCGAGCGCGATTTCGTGGCCATCACGCAGGTGACGAGCTCGCCGCTCGTGGTCGCGGTTAACCCGTCGCTCCCGGTGAGGTCGATCCGCGAGCTGATCGCCGAGGCGAAGAAGAATCCCGGCAAGCTCAACTACGCAACATCCGGAAACGGCTCGCTGCCGCACCTCGCCACGTCGCTCTTCAACGCGCTCGCAGGCGTGGAGATGGTCCACATTCCCTACAAGAGCGGGGGACTCTCGGTGCAGTCGGTGCTAGCCGGCGACACCCAGGTCACCTTCGCCACCGCGCCGTCGGTGATGCCGCACGTGCAGACGGGCAAGCTGCGCGGCCTCGCCGTCACGACGCACGCCCGCTCGCCGCTGGTCGAAGGCCTTCCGGGAATGGAAGAGGCCGGCCTCGCGAACTACGACGTTTCCATCTGGTACGGGTTCTTCGCACCGAAGGCGACGCCGCGGGAAATTGTCGCGCGGCTGTTCGAGGGGACGACACAGGCGCTGCAGGATTCCAGGTTGAAGGCCGTGCTGGCGCCGGCCGGCACCGAGGCGGTCGCGTCCCAGTCGCCCGCGGACTTCGGCGGGTTCCTGCGCCGGGATGCGGAGGCGCTCGCCCGCGTGATCCGTGAGACCGGAGTGAAGTTCGATTAGGTTCCCGCTCAGCTTCGCGTCGCGAAGATCAGGATCACCAGCAGCACCAGCCCTACGCCCAGGCTCCAGCCGATCAGCTTCTTCTCGACGGGGAGCAGGGGCTCGACCGGCATCTTGCGCATTTCCTCGCCGACTTTGGGTTGTTCCATGATCTTTCTCCCTTTCAACCTGCCGCGAGCGGCGGCTTCACCCCGGCGAAGAACACCCAGGAGATCACCAAACCCACCCAGATGACGAAGCCGAAGAGGCAAACCACGTAGACCGCGGCGAGCTTGCCTATGCCTTCCTCCCAGAGTTTCCTGAAGTTGGACATTACGCCGATGGTGAAGAAGGTCATGATGAAAAAGATCACGCGGAAAGTGTTCACCTCGCCCATCGCCGCGCGGATCTTGGCCGTAGTCTCCGGCTGCACGCCGTAGGCGAGCAGCAGGACCACGAGGAAAGTCAGCACGTAGCCGACGATGAATTTCGGGAACCGCTCCCAGATCTCGCCTATCTTCGCCCTGTCCCCCTGCCGCACTTCGATGTGATTGGTCCAGATGTAGGCGAGAATGAAGGCCCAGATGCCGATGAAGATGTCGATAAAGATCTTCACCGTCGCAGCGGTCCCGAGTATCCAGCCTTTTGCGTAGTTGACGCCTTCGGCCGCGTTGCTGGCGAGGATCAGGCTTTCGGTGATTGCGCCGCTCGCCACGGCCGCGCCGTCGGTCTTCACCGCAAGTCCCATCCACGCGCCCGCCACCATGGGTTCATGCGAGAGGAATGCGTTCGCGGCGAACGGGAGAATGAGGAGCTCGACCACGGCGAAAATCACCACCAGCGAAGCCACCATGATCGGCACGATGGGCCGCGCGCGGATCGCGCCGCCGGTGGCGATCGCGGCCGATACGCCGCAGATCGAGATCCCCGATGCGAGCGGCGCCGCCCACTCGCGGCTGAAGCCGAACCACTTGCGCGCGACGAAGTACACCACCGCCCAGTAGATCAGGTAGGCCTCGATGATGGCCGCGAGGCCCCGGAACAGGACCGACTTCGCGAGGACCGGCTGGGTGGCCGCCATGATGCCGAGGAACCCGCCCAAGAGAACGATGGCGGTCTTGATGTACAGCTCCGGCCGCACGGCTTCCTTGATCCACGCGGCGAAGCCCGGAAAGAAATTCCCGACCACCAGGCCGGCGACGAGGGCGAGGATGAATCCGCCTTCGTTGGTGAGCTTGAGCGACCAGCTGATGCCGAATCTTTGCATGTCTGCGGGCGTAGTCGCGGCGAAATTCGCGTAGCTCCCCGCGATCCAGGACAAGTAGCTGATCCAGAACACGGCGGTGAAGCCGAGCGCGAAGCGCTTGAGGTCCGCTTTGAGCGCGGCGGCGCCCGCCGTCATCACGACGAGCAGGGCGACATAGGTGGCGATCAGGGCGCCCACTCCGCCTAAGGCGGAATAGGCCTTGGAGACGGGGTTGAGGGCTTTGGATAGATCGGTCCAGACGCCCGTGGTGACGACCCAGCCCAGGACATCTGTTCCGGCCAGCATGCCGAGCGCGAGCACGAATACGAGCAGGCCGATCCAGACCGACAGCCAGTCTTCGCTGAGGCCTTTCGAGTCCATGGTTTCCTCCCGGGGGAAATTCCGCCCGGCCGTATTGTGCCGCGGGCGGAGAACCGGAAACTTACCGGCTCGACTCCCCGCCAGGAACGAATTTTATATTCATTCCTAATAACCCATCGTGCTTTTGCCTTTGTGCTATGTTGCCCTGCCGCGAACGCATTGCTCATCGATGCCCGAGTTCTACGACGCTCTCGAAACCCGCGATCCGGACGCGCACGCCAAGGGCAAGGCGCCCGGCTGGGCGCGCATTCTTGCCGAGGTCGATCCCGCCGCCGTCACCGGGCGGGCAGCGCTCGCCCGACTTCCGGTCACGCGCAAGTCGGACCTCGGGGTGCTGCAAAAAGCCGACCCGCCTTTCGGCGGTCTGAACGCCACGCCGCTTGCGCAGCTCGGCAGGATTTTCGTCTCGCCCGGACCTGTCTACGACCCCGTCGGGCGCGGAGGCGACTGGGGGCGCGCGGCGCGCGCGCTCTTTGCGGCGGGCTTTCGCTCGGGCGAGGTCGCGCTCAATACCTTTGCCTACCACTTCACGCCTGCGGGCTCGATGATGGAGGAGGGCGCGCTTGCGCTCGGCTGTGCGGTCGTGCCAGGAGGCACGGGACAGACGGAAATGCAGGTCGCGGCGCTCGCGAGCTTGCGCGCGAGCGCCTACATCGGGACGCCGTCTTTTCTGAAGCTCATCGTCGAGAAGGCCGACGAGCTGAGGGCGGACATCGGCGGTCTGAAGAAGGCCGCGGTGGGCGCCGAATACCTGCCGGCGGCGCTGCGCGCCGCGATGGGCGCACGGGGTATCCGCGTGCTGCAGTCCTACGCCTCCGCGGACCTGGGCCTCATCGCCTACGAATCCGAGGCGCTCGAAGGCATGATCCTCGACGAAGAGCTGATCCTCGAGATCGTGCGGCCGGGTACGGGCGATCCCGTGCCCGAAGGCGAAGTCGGCGAAGTGGTCATCACGACTTTCAACGCCGACTATCCTTTGATCCGTTTCGGCACGGGCGATCTTTCCGCGGTCCTGCGAGGGGCGAGTCCCTGCGGTCGCACCAATACGCGCATCCGCGGCTGGATGGGCCGCGCGGACCAGACGACCAAGGTGAAGGGCATGTTCGTCCATCCGTCCCAGGTGGCGGAAATCGCGAAGCGCCACGCGGAGATCCTGAAGGCCCGGCTGGTCGTCGACAATCCGGGCGGAAACGACCGCATGACTCTGCGCTGCGAAGTGCGCAGCGAGAGCGCCGGCCTCGCCGATAAAATCGCCGACACCATCCGCAGTATCGCCAAGCTGCGCGGCGAGGTGGCGTTCGCGAAGCCCGGCGAGCTGCCGAACGACGGCAAAGTGATCGAGGACGCGAAAAAATATGACTAGGACCGGGCCTCTCTTTGTGTTCTCGCTCGTGATGCTGGGACAGGCTTTCCCCACAACGGTCGACTAGCTTGCGCGCGAAACCGCTTTCCGGAATCCGCGTCCTGGATCTGACGCGGCTCCTTCCCGGCCCGATGGCGACGCTGCACCTCGCCGACATGGGGGCGGACGTCGTCAAGATAGAGGACACCGGCGCCGGCGACTACGCGCGCGAGATCGGTCCTATGCACGAAGGCACCGCCGTGTTTTTTCGCTTGGTCAATCGCAACAAGCGCGGCATGCGCCTCGATCTGAAAAATCCGAAGGGGCGCGAGGTATTCCTGCGGCTCTCGAAAAAGGCGGACGTCGTCGTGGAAGGCTTCCGTCCCGGCGTCATGAAGAAGCTCGCGCTCGATTACGAGGCCGTCGCGAAGATCAACCCGCGCATCGTGTACTGCTCGATCTCGGGTTACGGGCAGGACGGCCCGTACGCGCAGCGCGCGGGACACGACATCAACTACATCGGCTGCGCCGGCGTCGGCGATCAGATCGGGACTGCGGAGGCGCCGGTCGTGCCGAACTTCCAGATCGCCGATCTCCTCGGCGGGGCGCTCACCCCGGTGATGGGAATTCTCGCCGCGCTGATCGACGCAAAATCATCCGGGCGCGGCCGCCATGTCGATGTCGCCATGACCGATGCGGTCTTCGCGCACGCGATCTTTCCTCTTCTGGGGTTTCTCGAGCACGGAAAGACGCCCGGTCGCGGCACGGGCATGCTCGACGGGGGGCTCCCCTGCTACAACATCTACCGGACGCGGGATGGGCGCTGGATGGCGGTGGGGGCGCTCGAGCGAAAATTCTGGGAAACGCTGTGCGATATACTCGGCTGCGCCGATTTGAAAGGAAAACACATCGTGCACGGCGAGGAAGCAAGGCCGGTGAAAGAGCGCTTGGCGGCAGCCTTTGCCTCGCGCACGCAGCATGAGTGGTCGGAGATCTTCGCCCGCGCCGATTGTTGCGTGAGTCCGATTTTGAGCGTGGACGAGGCACTGGAGAACGAGCAGCTGCGCGCCCGCGGCATGGTCATCTCCAAGGAAGGGTTGACGCAGGTGGCGTCACCGGTCAAGTTCAGCGAGTTCGAGTTCGCGATCGAGCGCCCGGCCCCCGGATCCGGAGAGCATACCGATGAAGTTCTGCGCGAAGCCGGATTTCGCGACGCCGAAATCGCTGCGTTGCGCAGGAACGCGGTGATCTGAAAGTGTTCGCGACGCCAGCTCTCGAAACGAAGCAAAAGCGGACCGGCGCTCCGGTACTGCTTGCCCTGATGCTTTTCTGTTCCCGCGCCGCATTCGCGCAAGCGCAGGAAAAGGAGCTCGACACGCCTTTCGTGCCGACGCCACAGGCGGTCGTCGACAGGATGCTCGACATGGCGCAGGTAAAGGCGGGCGAGTTGGTGATCGACCTCGGCTCGGGGGACGGCCGCATCATGATCACCGCGGCGCAGCGCCACGGCGCGCGGGGGTTCGGCGTCGAAATCGATCCGCGCCTGGTGCAGCGCTCGAACGAGGAAGCGCGTCGTCAGGGGGTTGCCGACCGCGTGAAATTTCTGCGGCAGGATTTGTTCAACACCGATTTTCACGAGGCGAACGTCCTGACCCTCTATCTTCTGCCCGACGTCAACATCGCGTTGCGCCCGAGAATCCTGGCGGAGCTGAAACCGGGCACGCGCGTGGTCTCGCACGACTACGACATGCGGGAGTGGCGCCCGGATGCGGAGGAAACGATCCCCGCTCCGGACAAGAAGGTCGGCATGCGCAAGGAGAGCATGGTGTACCTGTGGATCGTCCCGGCCCGGGTCGAAGGCGAATGGACTTTCGAGTTGAGTTCGGGGGGAAAAGCGCGGCGAACCCGGCTCGTTCTCCAGCAGCGCTTCCAATTTGTGTCCGGGTCGGTCGAGCTGACAGGGCAAGGCGATGTCCCGATTTCCTATGGCAGGCTCCGCGGTGAGGAACTGGTCCTGATGCTGCCTCCCGGGGCACTCGACCGCGGGTCGGTGGAATTGATCGGGCGGGTGAGAGGCGATTCCCTCAGCGGCGCCGTCCGCAGGGCCGACCGCGAAGTGGCCCACTGGAATGCACGTCGGCGCAACTAATTCCCGCTCGCGTACAGCATGCCGTCGTTTCGGCGCACCGCTCCGCTGCGCTCGAGGTCGCCGACCAGCCACTCCGAGAAATCCTCGTTCGACATCCCGAGATAGCGCAGGTTGATGTCGGCGAGGATCGGAACGCGGCCGACATAGCCGGGGAGCTCCGAGAGCGGCATCGAGCGCTTTTCCAGGAGCGCGAAGGAGAACGCCACCTTGACGCAGTGCCGCGCAAGACGCGAAATGTCCTCTTCGTAGCTCTCTGCCCGCCAGAAGGCGCGCTCGAGCGCGGAATCGACGCTTGCGAACGGACGGCCGTGGCCCGGAATGACGATCTCTGGCCCAAGGCGGGCGATGCCCTCGAGGGTCTCGCGCGTCTCGCGCAGAGCGGTGTCGCGGCCGAAGAGCTGCGGGAAGACCGCGCCGAAACCGTTCTCCCACAAGGCGTCGCCCGAGATCAGCACGCGCAGCTCGGGCGAATAAAACATCACGGCGTGAGTGTCGTGGCCGGGCGCGGCGATCACCTGCCAGTCGAATTCCCCCATTTTCATTGTGATCCCGCTGCCGAAGCTGTCGTCATACCGGAAGCGCTCGGCGCGCTGATCGGCGATCGCGAGGATCAGCGCCTGCTCGTCCCAGCGATCGATGAGCGGCGCCTCGCCCACCGGGACGCTGGTTCTGCAGCGGTATTTCCTCTGGATCGCGGCGTTGCCCCCCATGTGATCGGAGTGGCAGTGCGTGTTGACGAGCCGCGCAAGCGCTCGTCCCTGCAAGGCGTGCTCGAGCAGCGCCAGCGTCTGTGCCGCGTGCGAACCGTAGCCGGAGTCGACGAGCGTCGCGCCGCCCTGCGCGTGCAGCACGATGTTGTTGGCCGACAGCCACCCGCGCTCGATGACCTGGATGCCCGTGGGCAAGTTCACAGTTGCGCTCTTCTGACGGGCAAGCGCGCAAGCACCGTGCGCTTTTCTTCAGTACTCATGCCGGACCAGGCGGCGATCTCGGCGAGCGTGCGAAAGCAGCCTTCGCATAGTTCCGTCTCGGGGTTCATCCGGCACACGTTGTTGCACGGAGAAGCGACATCCGCACCCGGTCCGGCTTTGTCGTTCATGCGTTGAGCTTGGCGGACATGGCCCGCGCCACCTTCGAGCTCGATTCGTGCCCGAGCTCGCTGCAGATGAACTGGCCGGTCCGCAGGACCTTCATCAGGTCGACGCCGGTTTCGATGCCCAGGCCGTCGAGCATGTAGACCACGTCCTCGGTCGCGACGTTGCCGGTCGCGCCCTTTGCGTAGGGGCAGCCTCCCAGCCCCGCCACCGAGCTGTCGAAAGTTCTCACCCCCGCCTCCAGCGATGCGTAGATGTTGGCGAGCGCCTGTCCGTAGGTGTCGTGGTAGTGGCCGGCGAGCCTGCCGATCGGGACCCTTCTTGCGACTGCCTCGATCATCGCGCGAATACGCCCGGGCGTGCCGACCCCGATCGTGTCGCCGAGCGAGATCTCGTAGCAGCCCATCTCGTAGAGTTTTTCCGCGAGCGCCGCGACCGCCTGGGGCTTCACTTCGCCTTCGTACGGGCAGCCCGCTGCACAGGAGATGTAGCCGCGAACGCGCATCTTGTTCGCCCGGGCGGCCTCCACGACCGGAGAGAAGCGCTCGAGGCTCTGCGCGATGCTGCAGTTGATGTTCTTGCGGCTGAACGTTTCGGAGGCGGCGCCGAATACGGCGACCTCCCTGGCGCCCGCAGCGCACGCCGCCTCGAAGCCTTTAAGGTTCGGCACCAGCACCGGGTAGGCGACGCCCGGTTTCTTGCGTATGGCGGCGAAGACCTGCGCGTTGTCGGACATCTGCGGAACCCACTTCGGGGAAACGAAGGCGGTCGCTTCGACCGCGGGCAGGCCTGCCTCGGCGAGCTTCTCGATGAGTTCGATCTTGATCGCGGTGGGAACGTTTGTCGCCTCGTTCTGCAGGCCGTCGCGCGGCGCGACGTCGACGATGCGAACTTTGCGTGGCAGGCTCATGCAAGCGCCCTTCCTACTTTTTCTTCGGACGAGTGGCCTGCTTCGCCGCCTTGAGCCAGGCGGGCGCGCGCTTTTCCAGGAACGAGCGCACGCCCTGCTTGCCTTCCTCGGACGCGCGGGCGGCGGCGATGCGCGCGGCCAAGTCTTCCAGGAGCTCGGAGCTGAGCGGGCGCCTCGCGACCGAGCGGATCAGGTCCTTGGTCTCGGCATGGGCTCCCGGCGCCCCCTGGACGATCTCTCCGAGGATCGCGTTGACGGTCGCGTCGAGCTCCTCCGGCTGGGCCAGCTCCTGGATGAAACCGATGCGATAGGCCTCCGCTGCGCTGAAGCGCTCGGCGGTGAGGAAGTACCTTCGCGCCGCGCGCTCGCCCATGGCGGCGAGAACGTAGGGGCTGATGGTCGCCGGCGTGAGCCCAAGCCTCACCTCGGACACCGCGAACTCCGTTTCGGTCGACGCCGCGGCCATGTCGCAGGCGGCGATCAAGCCCATGCCCCCGGCGAAGGCGGCGCCGTGCACGCGCGCGATCGTCGGCTTCCTGAGGGCATGGAGCGCCTTGAGCATGGAGCCGAAGGCGAGCGCGTCCTTGCGGTTCTCCTCGAAATCCATCTCCCCCATTCTCTTCATCCAGTTCAGGTCGGCGCCGGCGCAAAACACCTTGCCGCGGCCGGCGAGCACGACGGCCCGCACCGACGGATCCGCGTCGAGCTCGGCGAATGCAGCGGTGAGCTCGGCGATCATGATTTCATTGAAGGCGTTGCGGACCTCGGGGCGGTTGAGCCAGAGCACGGCGACGCCGTGTTCCGCGTGGATTTCGATGGTTCCGTAGGCCATGCCCGACGCTCTCCTTAACATTGCCCGCTAGCGCGGCTCGATGACGATCTCGGTCTTCACCGAATTGGCGATGAAGCATTGCTCGTGCGCCTCCTCGTGCAACTCGGCGAGCTGCTCGGCCGTCGGTGGGGTGCCGCTGAAGACCACCGCCGGCCGCAGGGTGACGCGCGTGACCGACATCTTGCCGCCGCGGTCTTTTTCCAGCACTCCCGTGGCGCGATCGCTGTAGCGATCAACCACGAATTTTCGGGTGCAGGCGACATGCAGGAACCACAGCATGTGGCAGGACGAGATCGCCCCGACGAATCCCTCCTCGGGATCTACGCCGCGCGCCTTGGGCGCGGTGGGTGGGACGTTTGCCGGGGACGCGCAAGCCGGCACTTCGATGCCCGATTCGAATCGCAGGACGTGAGAGCGATCGTAACTGCGGTAGCTGAAATCGGGCGTGGCTCTTCGCCACTCGATGGTTGCGGAATGCTCGGACATCGCCGCCCTTACATCCGAAAAACGCCGAATCGGGTTTCCTCGATCGGCGCGTTGAGCGAGGCGGAGATCGCGAGCGCCAGAGCGCGCCGCGTCTCCTCGGGCGCGATGACGCCGTCGTCCCAGAGGCGCGCGGTCGCAAAGTAGGGATTGCCCTGGCGCTCGTATTGTTCGAGGATGGGTCGTTTGAACTCCTGCTCCTCCTCCTTGCTCCAGGTGCCGCCTTTCGCCTCGATGCCGTCGCGCTTCACGCTGGCAAGGACCGAAGCCGCCTGCTCGCCGCCCATCACCGAGATGCGCGCGTTCGGCCACATCCACAGGAAGCGGGGAGAGAAGGCGCGCCCGCACATGCCGTAGTTGCCCGCTCCGAAGGACCCGCCGATGACGACGGTGAATTTCGGTACGCGGCTGCAGGCGACCGCGGTCACCATCTTCGCGCCGTCCTTGGCTATGCCGCCCGCTTCGTATTTTTTCCCGACCATGAAGCCGTTGATGTTCTGGAGGAACACGAGCGGAATCCGGCGCTGGCTGCATAGCTCGATGAAGTGCGCCCCCTTCAATGCGGATTCCGGGTAGCCCCAGATGCGGGCGAACCCGGTCACCAGCGTCGCCCCGTATTCCGCCTTGAACTCGTCGAGCTCGCTTGCGTCGACGATGCGCGCGATGACCTCGCGCACGTCGTAGGGTTTGCGCTTGTCCTGGGGGATGACGCCGTGCAATTCCTCGGCGGGATGGAGCGGTTCGGTCGGCTCGCGCGCGTCGAGCTCAGCGGGCCTCGAGCCGCCGAGGCGAGCGACGATCGCGCGCACGATCGCGAGCGCGTGGGCGTCGTCCCGCGCGGTGTGATCGACCACGCCCGACTGCCGGGCGTGCACCTCGGCGCCGCCCAGCTCCTCCGCCGTGGCGATCTCGCCGGTCGCGGCCTTGACGAGGGGCGGGCCTCCGAGAAAGATCGTGCCGTGCCCCTTGACGATGATGCATTCGTCGGACATCGCCGGGACGTAGGCGCCGCCGGCCGTGCACGAGCCCATCACCGCAGCGATCTGCGGGATTGCGGCGGCCGACATGGTCGCCTGGTTGTAGAAGATGCGGCCGAAATGCTCGCGGTCCGGGAAGACGTTGTCCTGCTCGGGCAGGAACGCGCCTCCGGAGTCGACGAGGTAGACGCAGGGCAGCCGATTCTGCAGCGCGATCTCCTGGGCACGCAGGTGCTTCTTGACCGTCATGGGGTAGTAGGTCCCGCCTTTGACCGTGGCGTCGTTCACCACCACCACGCATTCCCGGCCCGAGATCCGGCCGACGCCGGTGATGATCCCCGCTCCCGGCGCCTCGTCCTCGTACATGCCGAAGGCCGCCAGCTGGGAGAGCTCCAGGAAAGGGGGGCCCGGGTCGAGCAGAAGGCGCAAGCGCTCGCGCGGGAGCAGCTTGCCGCGGCCGACGTGCTTCGAGCGCGCCGCTACCTCGCCGCCCTGCGCGGCGCGCTCGACCTTGGCGCGCAGATCGGCGACCAGCGCAGCCATCGCCCCGGCGTTCACCCGGAATTCCTCCGAGCGCGGATTCAGCTTGCTCTTGATGACGGGCATTTCACCAGCCGCCGGTGGCAAGCCATTTGTCGATCTGATCGAGCCTGTCGGAGCCCCAGAACGGCTCGCCGTCGACGATGATGTAGGGCGAGCCGAACGCGCCGCGGGCGATTGCCTTGTCCACCTCGGTCCGGGTGCGGTCCTTGATCGCCTGATCGCCGATGCCGGCGCGGACTTCATCGGCCGCGAGGCCGAACCTCGCGCACACCGCGACCGTGTTGTCGGCGCTCGAAATGTCGACGTCGTCCACGAAATAGGCACGGTATAGCGCCTTGGCGAGCTCCCGCGCGCGCTTGGGGTCCTGGGCGTCGAGCCAGTAGAACGCGCGCGAAGGCGAAACCGAGGAAATCGGGAAAACCGAGGGGAAGCGGTAGGCGACGCCGTGGAATTTCGCGCTGCGCGCCATGTCGCGCGCCGCATAAGCTCCCTTGACCGGTATGGAGGGAAGCGGCGCGGCGCCCGTCGTCTTGAACGCGACTCCGAGGAGGAAGGGCCGCCAAGTCACCTCGCGGCGGTATTTCGCTGCGAGCGCATCGATCTTTTCGCCTGCGATGTAGCCGTAGGGCGAGGAGAAGTCGAAGTAGAACTCGACCGGGTTCGGCATCACGCAATCTCGATGGCCATGGCGGTCGCCTCGCCTCCGCCGATGCACAGGCTCGCGACGCCGCGCTTGCCTCCGGTCTTTCTGAGCGCGCCGATCAGGGTGACGAGGATGCGCGCGCCCGAGGCGCCGATCGGATGGCCGAGCGCGCATGCGCCGCCGTGGATGTTGACCCGGTCGTGCGGCAAGCCGTGCTCCCTCATCGCCGCCATGGTGACCACCGCGAAGGCCTCGTTGATCTCGTAGAGATCGACTCTACCGGCGCTCCAGCCGGTCGCATCGAAAAGCTTTTTGATCGCACCCACCGGCGCGGTCGTGAACCATCCCGGCTCCTGGGAATGCGTGCTGTGGCCGACGACCACCGCCAGCGGCGCGAGGCCCAGCTTTTCGGCGGTTGAACGGCGCATCATGACCAGCGCCGCCGCTCCGTCGGAGATCGAGCTCGAATTCGCCGCGGTTACGGTGCCGTCCTTGCGGAACGCGGGCTTCAGCGTCGGGATCTTCTCGAAATTGGCCTTGAAGGGCGGCTCGTCCCGCTCCATGAAGCGCTCGTTTTTCCCCGTATTTATCGCCAGTGGCGTGATCTCCCAGGCGAAAGCGCCGTTCTTGCTGGCAGCTTGGGCGCGCTCGAGCGATGCGATCGCGAACTTGTCCTGTTCTTCCCGGGTGAAACCGTACTTCCCTGCACAATCTTCGGCGAAGCTGCCCATCAATTTGCCCTTGTCGTAAGCGTCCTCCAGTCCGTCGAGGAACATGTGGTCGATGACTTGCTGATGGCCCATGCGATATCCCGAGCGCGCCTTCGGAAGCAGATAGGGGGCGTTGGTCATCGATTCCATGCCGCCCGCAACCATGACTTCGTTCGTGCCGGCCGCAAGGAGATCGCGGGCGAGCATCGCCGCCTTCATGCCCGAGCCGCACATTTTGTTGACAGTGGTGCAGCCGGTGGAAAGCGGCAAGCCGGCGACTATGCTCGCCTGGCGCGCTGGCGCCTGACCCTGACCGGCGGGAAGGACGCAGCCCATGATCACTTCCTGCACTTGATCTGCCTTGATGCCCGCTCGCTCGACTGCGGCGCGGATTGCGGCCGCGCCGAGCTGCGGAGCCGCGAAATCCTTCAGCTCGCCCTGAAAGGCGCCCATGGGTGTCCTTGCCGCGGAAACGATGACGACGGGATCGTTCAACATGGTGGTGTCCTCGGTGTTTTACGTAAAGATCGCAGGCCTTCAAGACGTCTCGGAAAACAGCTCCCGTCCGATCAGCCAGCGGCGGATCTCGGAGGTTCCCGCGCCGATCTCGTAGAGCTTCGCGTCGCGCCACAGGCGTCCGGCCGGGTAATCGTTGATGTAGCCGTTGCCGCCCAGGCACTGGATCGCCTCGCCCGCCATCCAGGTTGCTTTCTCGGCCGCGTAGAGAATGGCGCCGGCGGCGTCCTTGCGCGTGGTTTCGCCGCGGTCGCAGGCTTGGCCGACCGCATACACATACGCGCGACACGCGTTCAAGGTGGTGTACATATCGGCGAGTTTCCCCTGCATCAGCTGGAACTCGCCGATCGGCTGGCCGAATTGCTTGCGCTCATGGAGATACGGGACGACCACGTCCATGCACGCCTGCATGATGCCCAGGGGGCCGCCGGCAAGTACCGCGCGTTCGTAATCGAGCCCAGACATCAGAACGCTCACGCCGCGCCCGAGCTCCGAAAGCACGTTCTCCTCGGGCACTTCGCAGTCCCGAAACACCAGTTCACAGGTGTTCGAGCCGCGCATGCCCAGCTTGTCGAGCTTGTGCGCGGTGGAAAATCCGTTGAAGCCTTTTTCGACGATGAAAGCGGTGATTCCGCGTGGACCCGCATCGGCGTCGGTCTTGGCGTAGACCACGAGCACGTCGGCATCCGGGCCGTTGGTGATCCACATCTTGCTGCCGTTCAGGACGAACCTGTCCCTGCGATATTCGGCCCGGGTTTTCATCGAGACGACGTCCGACCCCGAGCCGGGCTCGGACATGGCGAGCGCGCCGACCCAGTCGCCTGCGACGAGCTTCGGCAGGTACTTGCGCTTCTGAGTCTCGGTCCCGTTCATGCGAATCTGGTTGACGCAGAGATTGGAGTGCGCGCCGTAGGACAGGCCCACCGATGCCGAGGCCCGGCTGATTTCCTCCATCGCGACGATATGCGCCGCGTAGCCCATCAAGGTGCCGCCGTACGCCTCTTCCACGGTGACACCGAGAAGTCCGAGCGTGCCCATCTTCTTCCACAGGTCGGAGGGAAACTGGTTGGAACGGTCGATCTCGGCCGCGCGCGGGGCGATCTCGGCCTGGGCGAAGCCGCGCACCGTGGCGCGCAGCATGTCGATGTCCCCGCCAAGAGCGAAGCGCAGCCCCGGCAACTCGATCGCCGGGGTGCCGCCGGAGAGGTTGCGGGCTCGATCCATTCGAGGTGCTTCCAGGGGGAGGGAAGGACTTTACTTTACGTTTACGTAAACGTCAATTACAGGCATCAGGTCTGCCGGGCCCGGGCGGGCGGCCTGCGACGCCTGGCGCCGACGAGGATCTTGCGCGACTGGCGCTCGAAGCCGCGGATCTCCCCCAGTACCTCGTCGATTTCCTCGCGCTGGTGCTCGAGCTGCGCGCGGCGGGCGGCGAGTGCGGCGACGAACTTCTCCAGCTGCGGCCGCTCGTCCGGCGCCGAATCGTAGAGCTCCAGCATCTCGCGTATCTCGGCGAGGGAGAAGCCGAGCCGCTTGCCGCGCAGTATCAGCTTC
>WNFL01167895.1_pt2 | contig 26435 bp, 23 predicted proteins | sample 5400361 | NCBI WGS metagenome assembly WNFL01 (sample SAMN13153351, study PRJNA577476) | soil metagenome | isolation source: 40 cm soil on Douglas fir-dominated hillslope | place: USA:California | collected 2013-09-17
CTGCGCCATCTCCAATGCCTTGTCGTACTCATCACCTGAGCACTTGAGCAGTGCATATACCTCTCGAGCATCTTTATCCCTCAGTAAAGTAGGCGTGGCAACATTGATAGGTTTCGACCACCACACAAAGTAGGTAAGGAAAGTGTAAAACGCATGAGCAGCCGTGGAAACCTCGAGGAGACTGAGCGGAAGACCTTGGAAAAGCCTTGCGGCGCAATTCGTACAGAACCACGTCACTTGAACAATCAGGAGAGCCTTGCTCAGGCTACTGGACGCTGCGCGGTCAAGAATATAGTCTTCTGTGATGTCGGTGATGATATGGGGAAATTGCTCCATGATATAAATGAGCGCATCAAGTTTGGGAACATCAAGAGTGCAGCGGGGATTTGTAGATATCTCGAAGAGGGACTTGGGAGTGTCGTCATCGAAGGATCCATAAAATGCGAAACCGCCCATCGTGGCGTAGAATGCATGGACAAGTCCGAAGTGCGGTTGAGGCGTCCGCTCTATGGGATCATAACGCCCCTGCTCAGTCACAATGGGTCGCTGTATCACATAAGCTTGGCATTGGGGACTCACATTCTTCGACTCTGCTCGTCCATGGATCCAATTATACATGCGAGTAAACAATCCGGGTTTGGTCAGATGTGGGTGGAACTTCAGCACTTTCTTCAACAAAATACCGGCCGCAATCCTTTCATGTATTGCGAGGTAAAGCAGGATCTCCGGCGCGAGGAGAGCGATGAACATCCAAATCGCCTGGAGGAAAAAGCGACGGGTGACAGTGAGACGTCTGATGGGTATGCTGAAGTGCACAGTGTTCCATATGCATATGATCAAGGTGCTGAAGCATAACGAGATGATCCCAAAAGTACCCCGCTGCTTTGATTCTCCTACCCATTTAAATGGGGGGTTGCTAGAAGTGGTAGCATTAGTTGCAAGATTCTCCATCTGTTCTTCGGATCAGTCAAGGCAATAGATCCAGCAAAGTGAAGGGCGTGGGGTGTTACACGGCGACGAGAGCGAGCAGCCATTTATATGCGAACGTATTGTATGCTTTACGTATTCAGTGTGTGTAGGTGCCGCTGTGCAGGAAATGATAGTCTGGATTCCGGTTATTTGCCAGCATCCGCCCGTCTCTCTGACATAGGCTCAATGGCAACATAGCGAGTGTAATAGAGAAGCACATCAAAATCAAAATCAAATCGATGTAGAGTTTAGGGGAACTACCGTTCCACAGCAGAACAGCCCAATATCGATTTGTCAGCTTCCCGGCTTAATTTAAGGCTCCGTGTGAGATTCAGCCCAGCCCAATCGGACGCATGATCTGGTTACTTCGATTCATAGCCGCTATTTTTTAGCTAAATTTTGTATCAACGTGCCTAGCCCTTCACTTTTCAGCGGGTAGTCTTGTGACTGACCTTGAGGCTTATCGTTCCCTATCGCATTGTAGGAACCTCCCGCCTTATCACAACCTCTATCCCGTCTCAGTCTCTATCCACTGAATGTCCTGTGCGCGTTGGTAGATGGATCTTACAACAAGAATTTCCCTCTTCCATTTGCTTTGTCTAAAAGCACAACCAAAGTGAGATAACGTATTATATTGAGAACATCGTACATGATCGCCTATCTCAGTGTGGATCTACGTATAATTTATGACAGTGAAGGTTGGGAGTCCGTGTATGAGATGCGAGGTGCGAAGTGAGGATGAGGGCAAATGTAGGCTGACTCGGTAGGGCTTGTTGTATACAAAAGAATCAGCAAGATGGCCCACCGAGGCCGGAAGTAGTGGTAGCATGTGACAAAGGATAAATCTGAAAAGGAGGAAGCAGAAATTAGTACGCGATTCCAATCAACGAGAATGACAAATCCGCATGTGGTCTCGGTGCAAGTCCGTATGGCGATTCATACTTGGACGCAAGTACCGGGGTGCCCAACCGAACAACAAGAAGAGTCGACTCACCCCAGTCTAATTCAGATCAACCGACAGGTGCGGATTACACGTCGAGACCAACACCTAAAAAAAACAGTCAATGAAGCCCGTTAGCATGCGTGAATGAGAATTGACCCACCTCAAGCCCCAGGCGGAGGTGGAGGTCTCGCGGTCGGCTGCATCCTCATAGTTCCAGAGGGAGACATCAACCCTCCTCCAGGACCATTTAAACCAATAGTAGGTGGTTGTATGATAGGAACCATACTCGCAGGGGCAGGCTTGAACCCCTTAGTGCCACCAAGCCGAACAGGAGGGACATGACTGGGCAACTCCCACTCGCCATCGCTCAACTCCTCATCAAGTGCATCCCAGCCCTCAGATCCACGAGCAACAACGACGCGACGGCGATGACACCAGTTCTGATTCGCATCCCGCTCCTTCTCGGTCCCGGTCCTCCTGTTCCCGCCTGACGCGCAACTGTTCGAGCGCGCGCTGGAGGTCTTCAGCAAGTGCCACCTCGTTGGGCGGCTCCTCTTGGGTTTGTTCCCAGCCTACGGGTGGGCTTCCGGGGGGTGAGATCAGGAAGTTGCGTTCAGGCTTGGGAGGGCGGAGGTGGAAGGGCGACTCGAAGATGGCGCTCTCGTCATCTGAGTCGACGTCGTAGAACCGATCTGGGGGCGGCCCGCTTAGCTGGACGGGGACCAATACTGTATGTGCACCACGGAAAACACGCAGGGTGATTTCGGGTGTGGATGCTGTCGGCGGGAAGTAGTATCGATCGCTCGCCTGACGTGCACGTTCCGCGTCATGGGGGTTGTAGAAGACCACGATGGCACGTTTGAGAGATTTGAGAGGTACCCATGAGTATAAAGAACCTTCGAGTTGTTTAGGCCCGTTTGGGGACCCTGGACCGAGCGTGGGCGAAGTGGAGGGCGGGCTGGACGTGTGGACGTAAGTGGTGGAGTACGAGGCAAAGTGCTGTCGGAGTGCATCGAGGATTAAAGGCTCGAAGAAAGGTGCTGGAAGTGGGGTTATGATCAGCGTGTTGGTTGGCTGCTCGAGGCGTGAGCGGCGGGAGGAGCTCGACGACCCGCTCGACGAGGAAACGACAGATTCCTGCGAGTCTGCTCTATGAGGTTCATAAGATCTTTGGGCGCTTGGTGGCGTTCCTGGGCGCGATGGTGCGAAATTGGGTAAATGTGCCATGGGACTAATGCAGCGGGGATTCTTGATTCTTATGGATTGGATGAGTACGCAGTTTAAATTTTTGATGAGAAGTGATGAGAAGGATGTCTCAGCGCGCTGGCTTATGGGGATTCCTGATCGCGAGGGAGACGAGGTTTAAGAACGGTTGGGCTGAGACAAAGAGCGCAGGCTGGGCTTGTGACTGGCTGATGGCGCTCGCTCCTGTCCCATGTTCCCAGCCTGTTGAGCGCTCTTTTCCTTTCGGATGTTCCGACAAGGTTAAAGGTTAGCAACACTTCAATTATCTTGATTTCATTATTTCATTATTTTATTATCAGAAATTATTTGTAATCCTCCGAGTCGCACAACTCCGCAGGGGCAAGTCGTCACTGCAGTCGCTCACGGTCAGTCTGCGGTCCCGCTTGGCCTCCGAACAACCCGTTCTAGCCGTCAACTGGAGGACAGCAGGCAAAGCAGGGCGCAGTGCTCCTGTCCGATTCCGATCCCCCGCCTTCTCCGTTTGTCCGTCGTCCGTCGGTTGTTGACAACCGACGGGAACCCTCCTCTTACTCGTCACACCTCATTGCGTTGAACGGACGTATGGAAAGGAGCGCCGCTTGGTTTCAAAGTCTGCAAGCAGGATATAATGGGTCGTCATAACAGCATAACAGACGTGGTGAGAATGGATAGATAGGTACAAGATTAGATTCTGTTCAATCTTTGCTTGTGGTTCCCATCTCTGCGCGCCGCCTGATGCAATGCACAAGCCGACCGCAGTGCCCAGTAGAACCGGATGTGCCCCGGAACATTCGACCCCGATGCATCGGTCACACTGCACACTGCCATGGTCTTTCTTAATTCCCGGGACTACCTCATATTCTTTGGGGCTTTGGGGGGGGTTTTTTTTTTGGGTCTTCACCCGACCCGACCCCGGCGCAGTTCTCCGCCCGCATTGTACGCGTCGTACGACCGTCCATCGTCCGTCCAATATTGGTCCATGCATCTACCACCCCAAATGGGTCGGTAAAAACTCAAGAGCCATCGCAAGATCGCAAGAGCGTTGACCATCCAATCCGAGCGTGCCAACGGCCCAGGAACCCGGCCGTGAGGAAGGGGAACCCCCAACGTGCTGGCGCGTGTCCACGTACTAGTCACACCAGGATCATCAGGGGTCTTATCTGACTCTCGAACATTTAAGAACTGGCCGTCTGCATCGACATGTCCATTCCTGATTCCTGAGAGCGCGCTTGTCACCATGCACCCATGCCACGCTCTTACGCATCGGACCTTGGAGAGAATTTTTGAAATCCACAAAGGACATTGTCAAATTGTCCAGAGCTAAATACAACATCAGGTACATATCCTTTCGTCCGTCGTCTCACGCTTTTCGCTTTCTACACCCATTCACTTTCGTTCTTCATCCCTTTACAGTTCACCACGCCGCTTCCCTGCCTGCCTCACTACCACCTTGCACAAGGCTCACGTGCTCCCTGAGCCACCGCCCTTCTTCTCCCTCAACCGCTCCTCGACCTCCTCCTGCTTGCGCTTGAGCGCGTCGAGCCGCTCGGTTTTGGACGCGTCGTATGCTACTACCGTTTGATTAAACCTGTCGATGACGTGTCGTTGAATATACCAAAATGAGATTGGATGGACACACACGGAAACGAAACGTTAGGTGCATACGTATGGTGGGAATGCGGAACGTACGGATTATCTGGGCTCTTTTGGAACTGCTTGAAGAGGAGGTCCTATGGTGTCAATGTGCACATGGGTCAGCACGAGGTTCACATGGTCCTCCACTCATTGGCCGAGGTGGGGCAGCGGAATAGCACTGACTCTGTATTGCTGCAGCCTCAACCCGGGGTGCTATAATACCACAGATGTCAATGGAGAGAACGTCATGAGGGGAGCAAACGACATGCCTCCTTCCGAATCTCTGGCAGCTCCCTCTCGAGATACGCCTCAAACGCAGCCTGCACAAAAATGAAACCATCAGTATAAGTCACTACTCTTCCAAATGACAACGAAACCAAACGAAACCCGCCAAACAATCAAATACGAAAATGGCGACGCACCTTAAATCGCCTCTCAGGATGCCGCTCAATCCCAGCGGCGGCAGTTCCCATGCTCGCCTTGTCCGTCTTCGCATTGACGACATCGAGTAAATCAAGCGCATTGTCGAGTCCCGTCGCCTGGAAGCTCTCCACCGCCTGTCCGACATCACCACTCGCGGGTGCAGACGTAGCCGGTCCCTTTCCTTTCCCGCTTCCACTTGGCGTATTGGCCCCACTTGCACTCGCACTGATGGCCCCTAAGCCGCCACCGGCAGCGAGCGCCCCGGGACCCGCTGGCCTCGGTACCGCAGCAGCGGGTTTTTTCGACGACCCCGCTTTCGCAGCTTTAGACTTGCCACTACCTCCACCACTACCTATAGCCGCCTCCTCCTCGGCCAGTAGACGCGCCGCCTCGGACTTCCGCGCAGCAGCGGCTTCTTTGCGGGCTTTTTCCTCTGCTACACGCGGATTATCAGTTTTTGAGCCTTGCGACCATTTTGTGGCATCTTGGCGCTCCTATATAGAAGGTGTGTTAGTGATTGGAGAAGTGCTCGTGTCCTAGAGAGCAGCGAGATCGTGGAAACTGGTACTCTATGGACGCTGGTGTGACTCGTAGGATCTGGCAATATAGCCAAATGTATTTAAGAAAGAGAACCCTTGGGCACTGTTCTGAGGATTGTCGCCATGGCGGTGTGACTCACCCTATTCGGAAGGATGACAACGACAGCGTTAGAATCGGTAGCATCCCCCTATCTTTCGAGTTGCATTTATTCTTTTTATAGAGCCAGGGGAATGACGCCTGAAGTGTCAATACCCGATTCTGGATTATAGCGAACGTCTCCTTGAGGGCAGTACAGGTTGTTGTACACAAGTTAGGCGCCTCCCGGATATCACGGTTCATCCCGAAGCATGCCCAGTGGCCATGTCCTCATCTTAGGCAGTCAATCGGTATTGGTCACCTCTAGAGGCGGAGCATACCATCCGTACGAGTCTCAACCGAATAACACGATAGGAAACTCTCAACTCACCTTCTCAGCAGTAGCGGCGGCATGTTTCTTGGCCTCGTTTTCGGCCTTCTTGGCGCGTCCTGATTCCTTCTTCGCGTTTCCTCCTTTGGGTGGCATTCTATTACTACAGACAGAAACTTATTTCAGGAATGCTCTGGTCTTGGGGTTCGAGGAACCGTTGGTAATGAGGTCGATCAACAAGAGTCAGCTGTATGACCGTTGGAGGGTAGATAATAGATCGCGAGGCTAGATGCTGACTAGATGCTGGTCCGATCGACAAGCCGGAATAAGTACGGCTACAGGGTGTCCCGAAGGTTGAGACCGTCTGGGTTAAGATGTTACTGCTTTGTTTTCCAATCTTGGAAGCTCACCTCACAAACACGGAGAGGTCAAGGCGACAGTGAAGAATACAGTACCGCCTGCACGTTTGTGAAGTAGCCTAGCACAATTGAAAGCCACCTTCCATTTGCAGTACCAACTGAACCACTTTGAGGTCCGGCATAGTTCTACCTACATTACTGGCCCCCTTAAGCCTTCCGTTGGTCCCTTCATCACCTTATGAGTGGAACTATCGGAAAACGCAGGAGATCAGTTTCGAGAACGGAGCCTACTTTCTTTGGTCAGCGATTCTGTGTATGGCGGAGATGTCCAATGTACCCATGATGACAGGCCTAGGCGATGTCCAACCTTACCTCTCTTTTGATCCAGCACGGTTTTCCGCGTACGTCAGCTTTGGACTCCAGGCCTTGATGTCCTTCGATATTACCCGGGACCTTCAATAGGCGGGCACTCAAGCCGATGGACAAAATTGTCCACCTTGACCACTCGACCACTTGATTTGTGGCCATGTAGAATGGACAGAGCAAATGGATGATGATTTATGACATGGAGAGGGAAATTCTTGTTGTAGACATCCATCTACCGATGCGTACAGGAGGAAGCATTCAGTGGACAGAGAAAACGGGAGGGATTCGGTGAGGCAGGAGAACCCTACAATGTGATGAGGGAACGACAAGCCTCAAGGTCACCAAACAGAGTCACAAGACAACCCTCAAGAAAGTGAAGGGCTAGGCATGGGGTGCACATTGACACGAATTTAACCCAAAATAGGAGCCATGAATCGAACCGCCGTGCTAATGGCTGGGTCGTGCGTCAGAAACTCGGTTAGGCCGGGCTGAATCGCGAAGTGTGCAGTGCATGGAAATTGCGGAGCTGTCAATCGATTTGTCGATATGGTGCGTAACCACAGTTCCGATAAACTCTGCATCGATTTGGTTTTGGGTTGTTGATATGCTCCTCTGTTCCATTCGCTATCGTGGCCATCGAACACAAGTCAAGGGACAGACACACTTGAAATGGACCACTGCAATGCTTACTCGGCCGGCCGGGCTCAGGCAAAATAATCGGAATCCGGCCTATCATTTCCACTGCAGAATAATGACACCTTCACATACCCTTCACGTACCCTTCACATACCGAAACGTAGTGCATACAATACCCCCGCATACAGAATAATGGCTACTTGCTCTCGTCGCCGTGTAAAACCCTCGTTCTTCATCTTGCTGTATCTATTGTCTTCCTGTTCTGCAAAACAGATGGAGAATCCTGCAACTAATACTACCGCTCTTGGCAACCCCTCATATAAATGGGTGGCCGAACCAAAGCAGCGGGGTACTTTTGGGATCATGTCGCCTTGTTTCAGCACCATGATCATATGCACATGGAGCACTCTGCACTTCAGCATACCCATCAGACGCTACACCGTCACCCGTCGCGTTTTCCTCCAGGTGTCTTGGATGTTCATCGCTCTCCTCGCACCGGAGGTCATGCTCTACCTCGCAATAAATGAAAGGATTACGGCCGGTGTTTTGTTGAAGAAAGTGCTGAAGTTCTACCCACATCTGGCCAAGCCCGGAATGTTTACTCGCATGTACAACTGGATCCGTGGACGAGCAGAGTCGAAAGGCGTGAGTAATGCCGAGCTTACGTGATATGTGATACAGTGGCTCATTTTGACCGAACAGAAGCGTTATGAACCAATAGCGCAGACACCTCAACCACACTTCGGGATTGTCCATGCATTCTACGCCGTAATGGGCGGTTTCGCATTTTATGGATCTTACGTTGACGACACCCCCAAGTCTCTCTTCGAGATATCAACAAATCCCCGCTGCATTGTTGAGGTTCCCAACTTTAATACGCTCGTTTATATCGTGGAGCACTTTCCCCACATCTTCGCCGACATCACAGAAGAGTACATTCTTGACCAGGCAGCGTCCAGCAGCCTGAGCAAGGCTGTCCTGAGTGTTCAGGTGGCGTGGTTCTGTATGAATTGGGCTTCAAGGCTTTTCCAAAGTCTTCCACTCAGTCTCCTCGAAGTCTCCACGGCCTCTCATGCCCTTTGCGCTCTCCTCACCTACTTTGTGTGGAGGTCGAAGCCTATCAATGTTGCCACGCCTACATTACTGAGGGAGAAAGAAGCTCAGGAAGTGTATGCACTGCTCAAGTGCTCAGATGATGAGTATGACAAAGAATTTGATATGGCACGGAAAGAGAAAGCAGGAGACTCTTCGATGCGGGCAGGACCTCATATATCGGAGAAAATCGTCCTGGCTGCAGGTGCACTGCAACATCTCCCAACCCCAAAGCGGCCACCACGCTCTTTGAGATTTTACAATAGTAATCGTGTGCTGGTTCCCGGCGCCGTTGGTAATGAGTCATCCAATGAGCGTGTCTCCATGTTTATCACTATCGCCATCTCCCCAATACTCTACGGCACCGTACATTTCCTGGCCTGGGGTGAACAGTTCCCCACACCCCTGGAACGTCTACTTTGGCGTGTATCCTCGTCTGTGGAAACATGCTCGGGGCTCGTTGAAATCCTTTTGAGATTGTCTTTAAATTGGTTGTACGAGAGGTCCGACCTCAATTATCACTCTTTCAGTAAATTCATGGTGCAGATATGCCTCATCATAACGCCCTTGGCCCATGTGCTTGCGTCATGCTTTCTCATCGTAGAAAGTGTCCGGCAGCTGTCCTTTCTCGATGATACCGCATATCAGCTCCCGCCCTGGTCAAATTATTGGCCTCACTTCTCATGAATGAGTGTCCCATGTTTGCGACTCGTTCTCGAAACCGAGGATGGCATTGCCCTTTGAATTGCTGTGACTTGTACTTGCGGATGTTGTGGAGGGTTCACGTATGAATATGCGTCGGTCTTGGAACTTATGTTGCGGTAGCGCCTTTACAATACTAGTTTAGGAGCGGAAATTGATATTTACGGTGCAATACCCGCTTGCCTAGGGTAATATGATGGTAATCTATTGCAGGTACCATTTACCATCACTATCTAGGTATCGTGGACTGAAAGAACGGTCATCAAAAATCTTTTTCGAATGCCATTTGCTTTGTCTTCGCGAACTATCTATTACCTGTAGATGGACAAAGTAAAGAAATAGTTCGATACCAGGATTTCTGTGTACTAAGCTGCTGATGAGGATAGGAGAAATCCACCACAAGGACCAGGAGCAAGGAAAATGTTGGGTATTGGATTTGAGTGTGAACACTCAGCGCCTGCACAGCCTGGGGACTGTTGGCCTGTAGTATAAAAGGACTTGCTTTGGTTGCCTTGTACTCCAAGTGTTTATAGCAGATCCCAATAAACACTAGATTTGCTCATACTAGGAAAACCGGCCACATGAAATTCATTAGACAAAACCTTTGTTAGAGTGCTAAATGTATCAGACGGTTCACAAAGCCTGACCAGCACCGTCGGCACCCCTCACTGACCATCAGGTCACTTCAACCAACACCATGGCAATGCGTTTAACCCACACCACTCAAGTATACCGCTTACCCGGGCTAATGAGATATGCACCTGCTGAGATGGTAACTTGGAAAGAGTAAACCTTAACGCGAATTATCCTCATCGTTCACACATGCCGCGAACTATCAATGTCAAGACGCTGGAATTTGGGGCCTCTTTCTATACCATCAGTGCCTGGTATCTCGAGCAGGTTGATGCTTTCTCGTTCGGCCCAGAGACCGTGAATAGACTGACATGCGTGCTAACGGGCTTCATTAATATTGACTGTTTTTTTAGGTGTTGGTTTCGACGTGTAATCCGCAACTGTCGGTCGATCTGAATTGGACTGGGGTGAGTCGACTCTTGTTGTTGTTTGCTTGGGCACCCCGGTACTTGCGTCCAGGTATGAATGAGCATACAGACATCCTTTTCAAATTTATCCTTCGTCACATGCTACCACGACTCCCAGCCTTTTTAGCAGATTCCTTAAATTTGTATACATCAAGTCCTACCGAGTCATCCCACTTTTGTTCTCGCCCACGCTTCGCACCTCGCGTCTCATACACGGACCCACAACCTTCACTGATATTAAAGTATACGGAGATACATACGGAGATAGGCGATCATGTACGATGTTCTCAAAATAATACAATATCTCAGATTTGCTGTGTTTGAATAGACAAAGCAAATGGAGAGGATTTCGAAGAGGGAAATGTAAGATCCATCTACCAATGCGCACAGGAGAAAGCATTCAGTGGACAGAGACTGAGACGGGAGGGAGGTCGCGATAAGGCGGGAGGTTCCCACAACGCGATGTGGGAACGATAAGCCTTAATGACAGTCACAAGACTACCCGCTAAAAATTGAAGGGCTAGGCCGGTTGATACAAAGTGTAGCTAAACAATAGCAGCTATGAATATAATCGATCGCCGTGTTAATGACCAGATCATGCGTCCGATTGGGTTGGGCTGAATCGCACAGGGAATCGATGTGCTGTTCTGCTGTGGAATTAACGGCAGTTTCCCTAAACTCTAAATCGATTTTGATTTTGATTTTGATATGTTTCTCTATTGCACTCGCCATATGGCCATTGAACCCACGCCAAGATCAAGACCGGCGGATGCTGGCAAATAACCGGAATCTAGACTATCATTTCCTGCACAGTGGCACCTACACACACTGAATACGTAAAACATACAATACGTTCGCATATAAATGGCTGCTCGCTCTCGACGCCGTGGAAAACGCCACGCTCTTCACTTTGCCGGATCTATTGTCCTTACTGATCCGCAGAACAGATGAAGAATTCTGCAACTAATACTACCACTCTTAGCAACCCCCCATATAATTGGGTGGGAGAACCGAAGCAGCGGGGTACCTTTGGGATCATCTCGCTTTGCTTCAGCACCTTGATGATATGCATATGGAACACTGTGCACTTCAACATACCCATCAGACGCTACACTGTCACCCGTCGCTTTTTCCTCCAGGTGTCTTGGATGTTCCTCGCTCTCCTCGCACCAGAGGTCCTACTCTACCTCGCAATAATTGAAAAGTTGACGGCTCAAACTTTGTTGGAGAAAACGCTGAAGTTCCACCCACATTTGGCCAAGCCCGGAGTGTTTACTAGCATGTACAACTGGATCCGGGGACGAGCGAAGTCGAAAGGCGTGAGTACCTAATACCAAGCTTACGTGATACAGCGACTCATTCTGACCGAGTAGAAGCGTTATGGTCCTATTGAGCAGACGCCTCAACCGCACTTCGGGCTTGTTCATGCATTCTACGCCGTAATGGGCGGTTTCGCACTTTATGAATCCTTCGATGACGATACTCCGAAGTCCCTCTTCGAGATATCAACAGATCCCCACTGCGGTATTGAGGTTCTCGAATTTAATGATCTCATTTATATCATGGAGCACTTCCCCCACATCATCACCAACATCACAGAAGACTACATTCTTGACCAGGCAGCGTCCAGCAGCCTGAGCAAGGCTCTCCTGATGGTTCAGGTGGGATGGTTCTGTATGAATTGCTCTTCAAGGGATCGGCAAGGTCTTCCGCTCAGTCTCCTCGAAGTCTCCACGTTGGCTCATTCCTTTTGCACTCTCGTTACCTACTATATGTGGTGGTCGAAACCTATCAATGTTGCCACGCCGACCTTACTGAGGGAGAAAGAAGCTCGGGAGGTATTTGCACTGTTTAAGTGCTCAGATATTGAGTATGACAAAGCATTGGAGATCGCGCAGAAAAGAGCAGCGGGAGACTCTTCCGGACGCCATGGTTCAGAGAAAATCGTGCTCGCTGCAGGTGCACTGCAACATCTCCTCCCAACCCCAAAGAAACCACCATACGTTACGAATTTTGACACTCGTGAGCGTACACTGGTCCCCGGCGCCTTTGAAACTAAGGCACCCAATGCTCAATTCAACGCATTCACGGGTATTGCCATAGCCCCATTTTTCTACGGCATCGCGCATTTCCTGGCCTGGAATGACCAGTTCCCCGCACCCCTGGAACGGCTAATTTGGCGTCTCTCCTCGTTTGTGGTAACAGGCTCGGGGCTCGTTGGAGTCTTTGCGGCATTGTCTTGGATGCGGTTGAGAGACAGGTACCCACCTGTTCTTTCTGCATACGTTTCCCGAGTGGTGTCCACATGCGTCCTCATGATACCGGCCATCGCCCACACACTTGCGTCAGGCTTTTGGCCTCACCTCTCATGAATGAGTGTCCCATGTTTGCGACTAGTTCTCGAAACCGCGAATGGCATCGCCCCTTGAATTGCCGTGACTTGTACCTGCGGATGTTGTGCAGGGTTCACGTATGACTATGCATCAACCTTGGAATGTATGTAGTGATAGAGATTTTAAATTACACCCGTTTAGGAGCGTGAAATTGCGACTTATTAATAAGGGGTAATATCCGTAAGTATAATGGTAGTACATTGCCGGTACCATTTATCATCGCTATCTAGGTATCGTGGACTGAACGAACATCATGGGGTAAACTTCACGACAAAGTGAGATGGTAGGTTACGTTACGTCGGTCCTCAGAAATCCGTGTTTCCGAAACAAATGCTATTTGCTTTGTCCATCCAAGGGAAAAGATGAACTGTCTATGTACCATTAGATGTAAAAGTAAAGGAAATTTGCAAATAATTCGACACCAGGGTTCCTGTGTACCAAGCCGCTGATGAGGATAGCAGGAAATATTCCACCACAAGGATGAGGAGTACAGATAAGAGAGCCTTGCTAAGGCTCATAGTGGAGGACCGTCTAACGGCCGGTGCAGGACAAAGTACTACAGAACATCATACTGGGAATCTGTGGGGGATGGGGACGGGGCATTTGACAAGGTTTTGGGGAAATGGGAAATCCTATTCATAGCTAGAAATTGTGCTGTATATAGTAAGCACAACCAAACGGTAACAGATCTATGAGTAAGTTATGAATAAACGATATTTAATGTCTGAATAAGAAACACCCGTAGCTATGCAGTGTCCAGATTGCGGTAAAACCATGTGCACGCTGGGAGTCGCGCCACCACCCTCCCACTAGCAATCCAATCGCTTGCGGCAGGCGATTAATTCCTGACAGGCCTCAATGAGGTGAGAGACCCCTACAATACAACGGAAGGTCTTCAAGCTTCAAGTTAGTAGCTGCCCGCTGAGAAGGTACAGGCTAACCACCTAATCGTGCGTCTGAACCTCGGTAGAACCTCACTGAATCGCAAAGGGAGCAGTGCACAAACTAGTTGCAAAGCAGACAATCGATTTGTCAAGACAAAATTGGCCACCTGTTGATGTATCGCCACTCGTCGTCCTTCGCAAATACTCATGTCACAGAGACGCTGAGTATTCTGCTCCAGATCTCTTACAATAAACCCATTGGAATGGACGCCGAGCAAATTATCTTGACTATGAAATAATGTATGGCAATACCTTGGTGCCCAATGAGGGCATTTACCGCTTACCAACTACCTGGCATATATATGCACTTGCTGAGATGGTAATTTGGAAGGATAAACCTTAGCGCGAGTTGTCTTCCTCGTTCACACTTGCCGAGAACTCATCAACTGGTTCTGTGTCAAGACGCTGGAATTTGGGGCCTCTTTCTATACCGTCGGTGCCTGGCATCTCGCACAGGTTGATGTTTCCCTGTTCGGCCCAGAGACAGTGAATAGACTGAAGGGCTGAAAGAGTAATGATATCGAGTACCGCATGCCTGGCCTGTGCCAGTGGGTGTACACCCAACCGTATTCATATGTGGTTGGGTTGTGTCTCATGACGGATTGTATCGATCCCACCTCCCGATTTTGTCGCCTTCCTGGACGCTGGACACTACCAGGTTTCATGGTGGGTATGAGTTGTTGTGTATCTATCCAACTCTTTATGTTAATCGTCATCTAGGTTGAAAACAGCAATTAATCGAATTCTGGATGAGGTAAGGATAGCGGCCAAACCGGGGATCGAACTATATCTAGTAGGGACGTGCTAACCGCCGCACTACCAGTCGATAAGTGGAGGAATCATCAACTCCAACAGTTTGAAAGTAGGAAAGTGTGCTGAAGCCCGGGAGAGCAGATGCAGAAATCAGTGAGAGGCCCGACAAAACGGCAGTTGAACAATATTTCGCATGATATCAAAGATTCAAGCCTTTCAAGGCACAATGTATTTCACCGCTTCGAAATAGAGTCCTCTCTACAAACAGAAAAGTGGCCCATTCATGAGAAGTGAGGCCAATAATTTGACCAAGACGCAAGCTGATATGCAGCGAGATCCAGAAAGAATAGCTGCCGGAAACTTTCTATGATAAGAAAACCTGATGCAAGTACGTAGGCGAGTGGTATCACTGCTAACACGAGTGCCACGAATACAATCCCGAGTATAAAGCGTGCCCAGTAGTTTTTGAGCTGGTCGAAATATCCATGTGCTAGGAATGACAACGAGATCCACAGGAGCCCCGAGAATGTCACCACAACCGAGGAGGCACGCCAAACCAGACGTTCCAGAGGTGTAGGGAAATTGCCATCCCAGCCTAGGTAATGCACAGTGCCGTAGAGTATCGGGGCCACAGCTACTGATATCCACTGGTAGCCGATATTTGGTTGTGACTCCGGTCGAAAGGAGCCAGGAGCGGACATCCAAGTATGATGGTGAAAGGGCTTTTCCAGTGGAGATGCCTCCGAGATCGGAAGAAGATGTCGCAGTGCATTTGCCGCCAGGGCGATTTGTCCCTGCTCATTCCTATTTGTCGTCATCAGAGTGTCTCCCGCTGCCATCCTTTGCGCCATCCTCAACGCTTCAACATACTCCATCTTCGAGCACATGAGCAGTGCGTGTACTTCCCGAGCTTCTTTTCCTTTCATGGTGGTGCCTTCCGCGACGTTGAGCGGTTTCGACCACCAGACAAAGTAAGTGAGTAGGGTGCACAAGCCATGAGCAGCAGTGGAAACCTCAAGGAGACTGAGTGGAAGCTGTTGGATGAGCCTTGAAGCGCAGTTCACGCAGAACCACCCAACCTGAATGACCAGAAGAGCTTTGCTCAAGCTGTTAGACTCTACACGGTCGGTGATAAACTCTTCCGGGAGGTCGGGGATGATATGAGGGAAATGCTTCATGATATAAATGAAAGCTAAGGGAGTGGGAACATAACGGGTGTTTGGTGTATTTGTTGGTGGCTTGGAGGAAGCTTTCTCAGTGGCGAGGGTTTCGCCGTTGCAGGATGTATCGAATACGAAACCGCCCATTGTTGCATAGAAGGCATGGGCGAGGCCGAAGCAAAACTTCCGCGGTCGTGTGGTCCGTTCTACAAGATTATAACGCTCCTGCTAAGTCAGATAAGTTGATACCGATGCTGGGAGATTGGAGTTGGGTGCTTACATCTCTGCGTTTTGCTCGTCCAAGGATGTAGTTGAATGCGCAAGCAATCATTCCAGGCTTGGTCAATTGTTGATGTGGAAGATATCGGATGGCCTCCTTAGCCACAGTTGCAGCATCGATCCGTTGGTGTATTGCGGCACAGAGCATTGCCTCCGGTGCGAGGAGGGCGACGAGCATCCAAGAAACACGGAGGAAAAAGCGATAGGTACGGCTGTGGCGCGTGGTGGGTATGTCGAAGTGCAAAGTGCTCCACATGCATATTATCATGGTACTGAAGCAGAAAGAGAAGATCCCAAACGTATTTCGTTGCTTCGGACCTTCAACCCACAAATACGGACTGCCAGCAGTGGTGGCATTAGTCTCACGGTTTCCCATCTGTTTTGTACATCAGTTAAGGGCAATAGACTAGGTGAAATGGAAAGTGGCCAACCACGGTGAACAGCTGAGGGTTTGACATGCGACACTCCACATCACGAGCGCCATATATATGCAGGCCCGTTGTACGTATTATGTCAATCGGCACGTGGAAGTGCCATTGTTTAGAAGAGTTAATTTTTGCTTCGTTGAGCCGCGCTTTCCTGGCACGTAACCGGTGCGTGTTCAGTGCACCACCAGTTCTTCCAAGTGCATTGGTCCTGCCTTTCTGGTGCCTCCGCAGTGCATCTTTTTGGTGTGTCAGTCGTGTATTTCAGGTGCGTCTGCGGTTAACTGTGGTGCAACTGCTCTTTGCTCGGATGCGCTTCTGTGCGCTCCTGTGCACGGACAGTTCGTCACAAGTGCACGGACAAGACCCAAGGCATACTTTCGATTTTAGGATCGCGAGATGCGCGCTTGAGCTTCAGTAAGTCAAGATACTCCTGCTAGGATGAGCTTCCGCCCACCCGCACTACACATGCGCCAGACCACACATCATTCGCACTCCTTGGCCCGAGTATATGGTTGCACGCGCGAATTTTCAGCAAACTCGTTGGAAGAGGGACCAGAATATATCCTCAGGAAAGCAGAGTGAACTGGCATCCGCGTTTCCTTGAACTTCCATCATCTTTCGGAGTCTAAGAATGTCAATCGTGGATATCTTTTATGATTGCAAGGGCGATGGAGGCGGTGAAGGGTCAAACGAACATTGAGGTTGGGCGTAACCGTTGGAGAAGGGTGCACTACTGGTAGATCTGGGTGCATTTGAGGAGATGTGGGGTTTATGTAAGACACCCATGGAACAAGGTGTGGCGGGTACCGACGATGGTGCCAGACGTCGATGGATTTGCCGAGAATGAGGTCAGAGCGCATGGAGAGAACAGAACTGCTGATTAATCTGACACGCGTCCCTCTTATTAAACGCGCGTAATCAGTTGTCGCGTATCATCAATGATTCCATTGCTATTTACTTTGCCGGCCAGACTTCTTCCTTCGTTTCCTTTTCTTGCTCTGTGAACGCTCGTCTACATCCTCCTCCCGTGGCCGTTTTATAGTCGGTTCGACACCGGGAGTCGGTTTGGAATTTGTGGCTTGTGGGTGAGGAGTCGGTGTGGTAGAAACACTGTGATGTTGTGTTGTAGACATCAGCATATCTGGTGGCACCTCCCCCGCTAGTACTTCTTCAGCTAGTGAAGCTGATCCTGACTGAGGGGTGACTTCAGGAATCACCAGGACTGGGGCGGAGAGCACGGCGCGATATGTTTTCCGAGTTTCTAAAGACAGGACATATCAGCAACTAGTCGGAGGAAGAATAGAGGAAGAGACGAACGCGCTCGGATAACTACTGTCTTGCATAGAGTCGACAGAGCGTGCTTGGCTACGTCTTGCGGGAACCCCACCAATGCGGCACTATTTCCCCACACAAACGTACACATTAGTTCCAAGTCATCTATGGCCCAATCGTCCAGACCCACATATTGACCACATCCCCCGCGGCACGGACATCGCCCACCCCACTACTCCCGCTTGAGAAAATCACTCCCTTTCCCATAGTAACCCTTGTGAGCTCTCGAACATTAGCCCACCAATTTCTCCGTTCGCTGTCTCCAGCGCCACCAACCGCGGGAGAATATGCGACTTCAAACACCGCACCGTTCTTGATCGCCATGCGGACGAGGGTGTGCTTGAAGAAGAACGGCATACGCGGAAGTGTCAGCGGAAGGGAGATGATATGCGTTGTTAGTGTTGAGGGAGCAGAGTGTGTAAGGCAAGCAGCTGAGAATGCCGTGAAAGAGGTTGGGTGCAGCGAGAGGATATCGTACGTTTGCAAGAGAGCTTCGTTGTTTTTAGTCTGTTCGCATTCGTCGTCAGAATGAAGGAATGAAGGGCATTTGTGATAGGGACTTTGAAGGAGGACGTACCAATCCAGTCCCTTTATCGCTCGTCTCGTCCATGAGGATGGTCAACCTCTTAAGGTATACCACCCCCTCCCTCTTTTTCAGTTGCTGGACGAGTGAGTCGAGATAATTTATATGTCCATGACCTGTGAAGGCTGATTCGATTGTCTGGTTGAAGGCGAACACTGTGTACCCAACTAAACAAACACAGAACATCAGTATAGAAGTCACAGTCGTACGGATGCGGCGTACGTACGATACACGAGAACTTCAACACGAGTGTCAACCGCCGCGATTTGTTCAGGCGAAAACCACGAGCCGTTTGGGGGCTCGATAGTTTTTCCTTGACCGGGCTTCTGCTTTCCTTTCTTGTTTTGTTGGCGGTAGAGGACCACCGCTGGCGGTGGCGGGACAGAAATATTCAAATCGAAGAACATCCGTGTTGCACGTAAAGGGTTCACGTAGCAGGTGACGCGTCACTGGTCCTGATTGTTGTATTCTTTCGCGCTGTACGGAATTGAGTCGAGTCCAGGACGCGTTGTAGGTCTCACAGTACTTAATGCGAGATTCAGTCGACTTCAAGGTGCATAAACATTACTCGTAAGGAGTGCTTAGCCGGGAATGACAATACTGTTACCGTACGGATCAAGGATCCTTTGGAACGAGACGGGAAACGTTGTTTTTCACTCAGAGTTCAAGGAAACACTCAAAGAAACAAATAAAATGGGAGATAATTAAAGAGCTGTATCGCACATATCCCAAATCCTGTCGGGCCATCGTCGCTCACAGGTATGCTCAATCCCCGCAAAGACGAGCCGCCCAACGACTACGCATCCTCATCTTCGACCTCTTCAATCGTTGGCCCGTTCCGCGATGCAGGCCTCGATGTATCGCTCTCGCTTGTCATACCACCATTCGAAGGCTTTGGGACGTTAAGCGTCCCCTGGCCCTCGGGGTTGGGGGTATTGGTACCGGAGGATTGTCCTGATTTAGAGCGCTTTGAGGACTTTTCGGATTTCTCTGACTTCTTCTTCTGCTTCTTCTTCTTAATGTCCCAATCCCATCCTGGAATGAAGGATTCGACCTAGGGAATGCATGTTATCAGAATCTGGCCCAAATGCAAACGAGATGGGGAGGAGAATTCGTTTGGCTGCGTGGAGGATTAAGGATGAGGATGTTGAGGACTTACGAATCCGACATCTGCAAACAGGTTGGGGAATACCCAAATACCGGGTGAAGCAACCACCACGGTAATGACGTAGAAAATGAGTCGTAGAATGGATATTCCAAAGAATAAGCCAACGAGCCCCAGAACCGCCATGGAGAGGTAGGAGACGCCTTGTCTCATTATTGGTGGCCAGAGTGGGAACATGACACCAGCAAGGATGATTGAGACCATGATCACGCCACCGACGTACGTGGTCCATTGACTACCTTCATAGAGCCAGACATAAAACTGGTCGGGCGTGAAGGTCAACTGCATCTGACTGATTTGGACGAGTTTTGCCTTGGTCTTCTTCGCTTGGGAGGACCCGGCTGGGCCACCGGAGGAGAGAGTAATGGATTCTCCTCTGTCTACACGGAGAAAGAATGCGAAACGCATGGTTTGGTTGAGGAACTTGGAGGCTTCCGCCTCATCGGGGATTTTTGGCGCGGATTTGAGCTTTGCGTAAGCAGGGGACACAAGAGCCTTGACGGCTGATGAACCTGGAGGTAGTACTAAAGGTTAACAGCTAATAGAAGGCCAAGGCAATACGCGCTGAAGTGGTGGAGCCGTCCTACCTTTAAAGTACTCGACTCTCTTTCCATTGAGGACGCCAGTGTGGAGCTTCATTCCAGACTTGCTCCGTAGGAAGTTGACGACCGCTTTCATGTCTGGCGGACACGCCGCCTGCTGCTCTGGGACGGACATGGCGATTCGTGGCACAAACGAAAGGGCGATTTACTGATGAATACGAAGCTGAAGGACAAATTATGAGCTGGTGTCCTGTAAGGTTGTAATGGCGAGGGCAATGGCGCGTACTGGGTGGCCGAATCGCGCTTTCGCAGAGACGCGCTGGCAGAAAGAGGGTCAAGGTACGGTCCTCCAATTCGTCCACCTTCTGGCCTTTACGGCGGAACATTTGAAACATAAATCACAAATAATATCATGATAATAATTTTTTGGTACCATATTCTTGTAATAATCAAGCCGGTTCGATCTGACCCTGATGCCTGATGTTTTCAATTATTATTATGTGTTGGGCAAATCAAACAAAACTGGGCAAAAACTAGTCAACGTGGCGTACGTGGTGTACGTGGCTCACCTTGACTTAATATAGGTTTAAAGGCACAGCATATGAACCCTTTCGATAGCTACCTTCATTATCCGGACGGAAGACTCGAGAAGGCTCAGAAATGACAGCACTACTGTTGGATACTCGTGACCTTAATCGATCCTTTCGGGTTTCCGTGCTTCGATCAGCGCATCGACGTTACTGGCGGGGTCACCAGGGGCCTTGTTTGGCTCCTCCGCTTCCTCCTCCACGCATCCCCTCCCTCCAGATCCTACTAGAACGAGTTATTCTCTCGTCCTCATAACCGATTCTCCTCACGACTCGAGCCTCTCATTGGCCACCCAGCCTCAAGAAGTGTCCAAAATTTTACAATTTTGGGTGCCAAGTACGATTAGTTCCCTAGTCGTTACCACGCACAACAGATGCATACCTATACATTGTACTTCAATCCCTGATTTCCTGTCCACGTAACCAGCGATTGGGCGGATTCATGTACCACGTCTTGCGGAGTCTTCGGTCGCCATTCCCTGACTCACTCATCGGCATTCAATGAGGGCCCAAAGGTGGGACTGAGGACATTTCTTGCTTGCCTTCACTCGTTACTCTTTGAGCCTCTCGTTCTTGGGCGTTCGCTTGTATCCCCCTTCTGCTCTCTTTGCCACTGGCACAGGTGACTCTTAGGCCATACTTAACCCCACAGAGTAGAACATGGTGTTCAGGAGGCTGCCAAGTTGCCATCTTTATAGACCGGATATCACTTGGGTTCCCTCGGCAAACGTTGTGATGTACCCATGGACCCCATACACGACATCATTGCGAGCCTGAGACTTTACCCACCGCCACGCGTCTTCTTCCCCAAGGATTGATTCAAGAATCTCACAGCTGACGTGCACTGCATGAAGGCTCAAAACCGTCTACATTCCAATCCGATCCTATCCAATCCACAAAACGAGGCGACAGGCGTGGCAATTATATACACCCGCGACCGAACTGACTCCAAAACGAAGACGATCGACGCAAAAAGTCGTGCTCGCGGGCGGAGCCCCTCCAGGGTAGGAAACCTCCCCTAAGGACGATGACGATGAGTACGGATACAACAAACACACGAATTTGCCCAAATAAATCGCGTATCCAGGAGCAAATTGTAAAGGGTAGGTTGGTGCCAGAGGAATTTGGTGTTTCTAAGGCTGATCATGATAAATACGTCGATAGAGGCGTTAAAATTTGAAGAATATAAGTTATGAAGGAAGAGAAAACGCGGTGATGATACAGTTTGGAAAAGGTCCCCGGACGGTGAGAAGAATTTGCCCTGATGGTGAATACGGCCTTGACTTTGAGGATAGCCAGCGAACGATGCGAAAGAAACCAACAATAACCAACGCGAAGGAGACACGAGTCGAGTGGAGAATCGATCACGCAACAAAGGTCATTCTGGTGTCTTGCTGCAGTGGTCGAGGGCTAGGCGCGAGAGGGTCAACGTCATACCCTGATAAACCCATCACGGAGGTAGACGCATCAGGCGTCACTCCGACGACGCGGTTCCCACCATCGACTGCACCGAAGGGGTTCGGGTTCGTCCATTGCGCCCACTCGCCCGCAGAGCAGGACATGTCCATCGGGCCTGCTGCAGCCAGCGGATTTCCATGAATGTCCATCCCACCCATGGGGCTCATGGCCCAATCCTGCATGTGGAACTGCGAGATCTGCTCGCTCAGCTCCGCAGTGGGCGACGGCTGGTACCCGTGTGCATGCTGAGTGGCTGAGAGGAGCATACCATTCGTATCGAGGTGCATGCCCGGGACGTGCAAAGGCGGCACCTGCGAGTGTGGGAGCACAGGCGCGTACATGCCTTCGTTTGAGGCTGGCGAGTGGGGATTGGACGAATCAGCGCCAGAGCCCTCGGAGCCGCCGTACTGCGTCTGGAGGGCGGGTATTATTGGCTGGGAGGTTGAAGGAAGAGGTTGGAGTGGGTCGACCATCGATGCGTCGGTGAACACCGACATATCCATCGCTATGCCTCCTGTATTTGGTCCTGGGGTTGACCAAGTACCCTGGATACCGTGTTCACCGCCGAGACCAAGCTGGAATGCCTGCTCTTGGAAGTATTCGAACCCGTGCGAGCTGAGCGGTGAGTCGCCCGGTGACGTCGCGGCCACATTGGCCGGATCGAAAGGATTGCGGAAGACGCCCATGGAGTTGGATGGCTGAAGGGAGTATGTCAGTGAGTTCGCACGCACTCTTTCAAATACAGTCTAATAGACTAACCTCTACGTAACCGGGACCGACATCAGTAAACCCATAATTGCCGAAATCCCCGTAGGTTTCCGCCTGGACATGCGGATCGAAGATGTTCGGCGCCATTTGTGGTTGTTGACCATATGGCGCAAATCCACTGTGGAAGCAATCTATTTGTTGGCCGTATAATTGTTGTGAGGGGTGGAAGTCCGAGTGGAACGACTGGACCGATGGGTCAGGACTCGGCGCGATGGAAGGTGGGGGTGGTGCATCGTTCAACGCCCAGGTTGGCTGTACGCCAGGAGCTGGTGGAGCTTGAGGTGTTTGCGTTTGGGACGCCTGGTGGATTTGCTGCTGTTTCCGCTGCTCGTCCGCAACCGCATGGGCCGTCCATACCGACTGGATAAAGTCGTCGCCACGTTTTCGACCAGGCTTTCCTGAGGCCTTTGCCTTGACCGACTTTGAGATTGTCGATTTCGTTTTCTTTCCCTCGGTCTTTGGGATCTTGCCATCCCTAGGGAGGTTGCGGGCAATTCGTGACAAGGGGACTTCGGCAGTTTCGGGGGGACTCGGACCGTCAGGAGCCAGTGTAAACGCTCGAGCCAGTGGAGTGGAAACATTTGAGGTGGACGCTGTCGGCGTTGATGCATCATGGTGCATGAAGATACCATCTGCTGGAGGAGCCGACGAAGATCGACGATGCATTATGCCGTACGCAGAGAAACCACCTGGGCCGGCCAAATGCGGAATGGGAGCCTGAATTGGCAAAGGCGCATGCTCACCCTGGCTGTTTGGCATGCCTTGAACGAAAGTGTACTCCTTCGGGGCTTGAGGTTGTTGATGAGGAATTATCCCATTGCGCTTCTTCAATGCGTCCAGGCTGGACATCCTCTTGCTCAAGTCCTCGCCAGTGTGGCCTTGGAGCAATAACCCCGCAATATCCAGCGAACGCTCTTCGTCTCCCGACTTCTGCTTGGGTCGCTTCTCCTTCTTGTCCTTGCGGTGGACGGGAGCATAGCTTGGGTACATCTTCTTATGCAACGCCTTTGCTTCTGCGGCCTTTTCTTCCCAACGCTTGCGCTGCCTGGGAGGTAAGGTGCGCCAGCAGACACCAATGATCTTAGAGATTGTGGAATGATCTGTCCACGGTCGTCAGAGATCGTCCAAAATGTGCGGGAAAGTCACAGCCACAACGTACCAGCCTCGAGCGATGAAGGAACCGCCTTTCGTTGCACCAAGTCTGATCGGAAGAGGATGAACGCATTCGGTGGCCGTGGGATGTGGCCATCCGGGAGACGCCGGGAATGCGAGTCCTGCTTCTGCTGCATTGGGATGGAGGGGGAGTAGAACTGCCCGAGGGGGTTCTCGCCATCACTATCGCTCAACTTACGCCTCTTTGCTTGCTTTGATGCCTCGGGGGACTGGGTAGGATCCTCGGCAGTAGTGAGAGTCATGGGGGTTGATGGCTCTTGCTTTGGGGCGTCGGCGTGGTTGTAGGTGGATGGCGTCACATTTGCCGTAAAGGTGAATGTATATGGCGTCGAGGTGGAGTTGGACATTGCCATCGGAGTAACGGTACAGCCTGGAACACCTGGCACGGGAATGGGGACACCAACTGATACTGGTTGGCTACCATGACCTGCAACAAAGGGATTTGTTCCAGATGGGGGGACGCTTGCTATCCCGGCCGTTGCTAGTGGGCGGTAAACGTCAGCCGCCGGAGAAGGGGACGAAGAAGCACCAAATGAAGAGGGAACATGGTTGAGGATCAAGATCGCGGACTGGGACGGGGGGTGCGATGCTGGAGGACACACTCACAGAGACCAGGAAGGGACGATTGTCTACGAAGACGACGGTAGGTGGACATTTCGCGAAATCGATCGAAAGGGTACAGAGGATAGATTGGGAGATGATTGTGGTCCTCGTCTCAGTGAGTAATACACAATCAGAGCAAGCACGACGAGCGCAACTGAACGAGACGGAGAGAGCGAGCGAGCGAGCGAGAGGCGTGACTGGTTCAGTTGGGTGGTTCGGTTTTATTACCTGACCCACGAGCACCCGCAAGCACAACTGCTCATCTGCTCAACTGTTCAACTCAACTCGACCAGGGACGCGGTATAAAACTGAATTGTAAACTGAATACCTTACTGTATTTCTATCCACTCCACGGGCCACGCGGAGACGCGCTTTTCACCTAGTTTCCGCCACTTCGGCAGACCCCAGCCACCGCTTGCTGTCACGCTGTCACCGTTTCGTCCTCCTCCGCACCAAAACCCGATATCCTTTCTGGGATGAACAAGAGCGTGTTCGTCGTCCTCCATCCCGTCAACGCAGACACATCACTAGATCTTCACTCCTCCCACTCTTGGCTACTCATTCTGAGCCAGCGGACAGCCCCAAAACCTCAGGGGTCAATGTGGGAGGGCGGGAGTGCACGAGATGTCCACTTTTTCGTCCGCCAGAGAGAGGCTGGACCCCATACGGCGCCCCTCAGAAGTCCCACACACGAAGTCCCCCCCACCCACCTCACTTCCTGAAAACCCCGTATCCCCGAAAGCGGCCATCCGGAGGAGACGGCTCCCCCCTCGCCACGTTGGCTCGCAAGCAAGCGTCGTGCCAGCGCTCACTTCCGATGTGCTATGTGCGATGTGCTCCCTTCCACCGCGGCTTCGTACGCGCGCGCTCTCTCTTGTGGCCGTAATTTCATTGCGCACGTGTAGGATGATAATATGAGACCGCCGACCGCGCTAATAGCACCGATCACCTCTCTCTTCTTTCTTCAATACTTTGACCGTTAGGGGTGCCAAGGTGTTCTATATGTGTGCGAGATAATCAAGCTTACTCTCTGGACTCTCTATCGCTGCGTAGGTCGCGCGTGTCGGCTGACCTCTCAGCGACAGACGCTAGCGCACACGCACACACGATAGACCAATCTTTACGTGCGTGCTTACATAATTTGCAAGATCACTCCGCATGTTGAGTCCGCTGCTAGCTGATTGGACACACCGATTCGACCTTGCGACGACACCTCCGCCTCACACACCCACTAGTTTGGTGGAATTAACGCTGGGCGGGTCGCCTTGCTCACTCTCCTCAGTTCACGATAATTTGTTTGATCGCTTATACCTTAACCTTACGTGCCGGTCGTGAAGCCGAATAACGACCGAAACACGCGAGCCAGGGCGCCCCGGTTTCCCCTGCTGGTCCCGATGTCGGTACAGTAGCAATATGAGCAACTATATGATTACAAGCACGACCGACTCGCGTCGACTAGCCAGCAACGGTGATAAAGATAACACCCTCGCCGATGCCGATGCGACCATTACTACTTGGATAATTACGAATCACCCACGAATCACCCGGAAGCCCGGGTTCAGAGAGACGCATAATTTTGAACCAATTTTCTGGTTGTAAATGTAGTCGCCCTTCTCTTCCTTGTTGTTGTGGGGTCCTGTCAGGGCAAGGATCAAATCGGAACCACTATTTGGGAAGAGGGTCGGTTGGGTGGTCCTAACTCCGAGATAGAAATGGAGGAACGGGAACCGGCTCTACGGGGACAGAAATTCTTGGGGGTAATAAGAAATCGAGAGTGCAGTGCAAGAGCCGTACAGTCCTATCAACGAAAAAATGTCAGCTGCTAATCCGAATACCCTCAAGAATATCACAACCGCTTCACGATATGCTTCCTGTTTGTTTATCCTTTATCGTGACACAGGTCCGGATGGGACGGCGCTTCGTCCTCCAGAG
>WNFL01438075.1_pt2 | contig 26389 bp, 22 predicted proteins | sample 5400361 | NCBI WGS metagenome assembly WNFL01 (sample SAMN13153351, study PRJNA577476) | soil metagenome | isolation source: 40 cm soil on Douglas fir-dominated hillslope | place: USA:California | collected 2013-09-17
CGCCCGCCATCCACGTCGCCTTTTCCGCCGCGTACAGGATGGCTCCCGCCGCGTCCTTGCGCGTGGTCCGGTCACGATCGCAGGCTTTGGCGACTGCGTAAACATAGGCCTTGCATGCATTCATCGTCGTATACATGTCGGCGACTTTGCCCTGCATCAACTGGAATTCGCCGATCGGCTGTCCGAACTGCTCGCGCTGGTGCAGATAGGGCATGACGACATCCATGCACGCCTGCATGATGCCGAGCGGTCCGCCGGCCAGCACGGCGCGCTCGTAGTCCAGTCCGCTCATCAGCACCTGTACGCCACGGTTCACCTCGCCCAGCACATTTTCCGCCGGCACTTCGCAGTCGCGAAATACCAGTTCGCAGGTATTCGAACCGCGCATGCCGAGCTTGTCCAGTTTCTGTGCCGTCGAAAAGCCCTTGAAGGATTTCTCGATCAGGAATGCGGTGATGCCTTTCGGCCCGGCCGCGACATCGGTCTTCGCGTAGACCACCAGCACATCCGCGTCCGGTCCGTTCGTGATCCACATCTTGTTGCCGTTGAGCACATAGTGCTCGCCCCGCCTGTCAGCGCGTAGTTTCATGCTGACCACGTCGGACCCGGAATTCGGTTCGCTCATCGCCAGCGCGCCGACATGCTCGCCGGAAATCAGCCGGGGAAGATAACGGCCTTTCTGTTCGGTACTGCCGTTGCGGTTGATCTGGTTCACGCAAAGGTTGGAATGCGCGCCGTACGACAACCCGACCGACGCCGAAGCACGCGAGATTTCTTCCATCGCCACCACATGGGCCAGATACCCCATGCCGCTGCCGCCGTATTCCTCTGCAACCGTTATGCCGAGCAGACCGAGATCGCCCAGCTTGCGCCACAAATCCATCGGGAATTCGTTGCGTTCGTCGGTTTGGGCGGCACGCGGGGCGATTTCGGCCGCCGCAAAATGCTGCACGCTTTCGCGCAGCATCCCGACGTCCTGGCCGAGATCGAAATCCAAAGTGGGAAAGGAAGCCATCGAGATTTTCTCCGGACTGTTCACAGGTCTGGCCTTCCATGCATGGTCATCAGGGTCTGCAACAGTGTGGCGCAAAGCGTCTCGCCTCCACCCTTCACTACAAAAGCGTCGACCTGCGTAACCACCAGGGTGCGCCCCGACCTGAGCACACGCCCGCGTGCGATCAACAGATCGCCGTCGCCCGGCGCCAGCAGATTCATCTTGTACTCGACGGTCAGCACGCTGGAACCCTCGGGCATCAGCGTGAAGCCCGCGTAACCGCCCGCCGAGTCTGCGATGGTACCGATGATGCCGCCGTGAAAATAGCCGTGCTGCTGGGTCAGTTCGGGTTTGAACGGGAGCTGGATTTCGCATTCGCCCGGCGCCAGCCGCGTGACTTTCGCGCCGAGCAGTGCCATGGCCTGCTGGCGATTGAAGCTCGATTGAACGCGTTCCGCGTAAGCGGGATTCCTGGGCTCGAAGCCGGGCATGCGATCTCCGTTTAGAGCGACTCTATTTGACGTTTACGTCAACGTCAATTCGTTCTTGTTTATTGCCGATAAAACTTTTCCGGTCAGTCAGTTAATGCCAGCAAGCCCGACAATCCGGTTTGCCCGCTGAATCTCTGGATTTCATCCTTTTTGCTGCGCAACAAATTAGATATTTCAACTACTTGCACGCCTCTTCCCTGGGCCCTTCGACTGCGAAGGCGAGGCATTGCTACTGCCATCGAGGAAATCACGGCATTGTTCTTCGAATGCAGCAATTTCACCCAGCACAACTTCAATATCTTCGCGCTGTTGCTCCAGAATGCTGCGGCGTTTGCGCAGCACCTCCTGCAGACGCTCGACCTGGGCGCGCTCGTCCTTGGCCGCATCGTACATGTCGATCAGTTCGCGGATTTCGGACAGCGACAAGCCGAGGCGCTTTCCCCGCAATGTAAGTTTCAGGCGCACCTTGTCGCGGTTTCGGTAAATCCGGTTGCGGCCCGCGCGGGTAGGGGCGATCAGCCCGTGGTCTTCGTAAAAACGGATCGCACGGGTGGTCAGGCCGAATTCGCGTGCCAGCTCCGTAATGGTGTAAGTGGTGTCGGCCATGCGGCGGCGGTTTACGTTAGCGTCAAGTAGAATCCAACTATAGCGCGGCCTTTCCTTCCACTGGTATCAGTTCATGCAGACCTCCGTTGTCCCGGCAGTTGCCGACCCGATGAGCTTCCCATTTGCGGAACCGCCAGCGGCCGGTAGCGTGCGCGAGGTTGCAGCCGGGCTTTACTGGCTGCGCATGCCACTGCCGTTCGCGCTGAACCATATCAATCTCTGGCTGTTGCGCGATGCGCAGGGGTGGACTGCAGTGGACTGCGGCATCGGCCTGGACGATACGCGCGCCCATTGGGAGAAAATCTTCGCGGAGGTCGTCGGCAGTTCGGGACTGACGCGCGTGCTGGTAACGCATTTCCATCCCGACCATTTCGGCAACGCCGGCTGGCTGGTGCAGCGTTTCGGGGCACCGCTGTGGATGACCGAGACCGAACACCTGACCGCCCACGCGCAATACGAGACGCTGGCAGGGTTCGGATCCGATGCGACCGCGGCGCTGTTTTCGGAACATGGCCTGGACGCGGAACGCGTGGCTGGCATCTCCGGGCGTGGCAATTCCTACCGCAAGGTCGTCGGAGAACCGCCAAGCCGCTTCGTGCGCATGCTCGACGGCGACGAGATCGAGATCGGCGGCAACCAATGGCGCGTCATCGTCGGGTACGGCCATGCTCCCGAGCATGCCGCGCTCTATTGCGAGTCGCTCGGCGTGCTGATCTCCGGCGACATGCTGTTGCCGAAAATCAGCACCAACATCAGCGTCTGGCCGACCAAGCCGGAAAGCGACCCGCTCAAGCTGTTCCTGCGCTCGATCGATCGTTTCACCGAACTGCCCCCCGATACGCTGGTATTGCCGTCGCACGGCCTGCCCTTCCGCGGCGCGCATCACCGCGTGCAAATGCTGCATGACCATCATCGGGACCGCCTGGCCGAGGTGCTCGATGCCTGTTCACGGCCACGTTCCGCGACGGACCTGCTTCCGGTGCTGTTCCGGCGTGAGCTGGATACGCACCAGACCTTTTTCGCCATGGGCGAATCGATCGCGCACCTTAATTACCTCTGGCTTCAGCGCCGACTCTCGCGATCACGCGGTTCCGACGACGTTTACCGTTTCGTCAAGCCGGCAAGATGAAAGTCGCGGGTGTTCCATACCGCAGCGTCTGGCGCGAAACAGACCGCGTCGCGATCATCGACCAGACGCGCCTGCCCTTTGAATTCCACACGCTGCGGCTTTCCGATTGCGACGAGATCGCACATGCGATCCGTTCGATGCAGGTGCGCGGCGCGCCGCTGATCGGGGCAACTGCGGCTTACGGCATCGCGCTGGCGATGTCCGCCGATGCTTCCGATGCCAGCCTGCGGATTGCTGCCGCGCTGCTCAGCGCAACGCGCCCGACCGCGGTCAACCTGCACTGGGCGATCGAGCGAATGGTCCGACGGATGCAGGCGATCGCGCTGCCGGATCGCGCCGATGCGGCCTGGATGGAAGCGGAGAAAATTTCGGAAGAGGACATCGCTTTCAATCTTGCGATCGGCCGGCATGGATTGGCCGTGCTGCGCTGCATCGCGGACCGGAAGGGCAAGGTGAATGTGCTCACGCATTGCAATGCCGGCTGGCTTGCGACCGTCGATGTCGGCACCGCGCTGGCGCCGATTTACCTTGCGCACGATGCCGGCGTTCCCGTTCATGTCTGGGTCGACGAAACCCGGCCGCGCAACCAGGGCTTGCTCACGGCGTGGGAGCTTTCCCAGCACGGCGTGCCGAATACGCTGATCGCCGACAATGCCGGTGGCCATCTTATGCAGCACGGGCGGGTTGACGTGGTGATCGTCGGAGCCGACCGCGTCACGGCGACCGGAGACGTCTGCAACAAGATCGGCACTTATCTTAAAGCGCTGGCCGCCAGGGATTGTGATATTCCGTTCTATGCCGCCGTTCCTTCGCCGACCATCGACTGGAACATCCATGACGGCTTGCGGGAAATTCCAATCGAGGAACGCAGTGCCGCAGAAATACTGACCATGCGGGTAGTGGATGAGGGGAATCTGATTTCGCACGCACAGATCGCACCGGATGGAACGCAGGCGGCCAATCCGGCCTTCGATGTCACTCCCGCGCGATTGGTCACGGCGATCATCACCGACCGCGGCATCGCACCGGCAAGCCGCGAAGGCCTCCATGACCTATATCGCAGGAAAGTCGCCTGAACATGACCGAACTGCAACTCAGGAAGCAGATCATCGCGACCGCGCTGCGGATGAACGCGCTGGGCATCAATCGCGGCAAGTCGGGCAATGTCAGCGCGCGCTGGAAAGACGGCTTTCTGGTAACGCCCTCGGGACTGCCCTACGAAGAAACGAAACCGGGGGATATCGTCTTCATCGACAAAAAGGCGAAGTCGAAGGGAAAGCGCGCGCCTTCTTCCGAATGGCGTTTCCACTTCGACATCTATCACGGCAAGAGCGAAGTCCACGCAGTGGTCCACACCCATTCGAGCTTCGCAACGACGCTGGCCTGCCTGGGAATGGGCGTGCCGGCCTTCCACTATATGGTCGCCGTCGCGGGCGGCAACGACATCCGCTGCGCGCCGTACGCGACTTTTGGTACGCAAACGCTGTCCGACCATGCGCTCAAGGCGCTGCAGGACCGCAAGGCGTGCCTGCTGGCCAACCACGGCATGATTGCGGCCAGCGGGACCCTCACAGGCACGCTGGCCCTGGCCGTCGAGGTCGAGGCGTTGTGCGAGCAATACTGGCGCTGTCTGCAGATCGGCAAACCCAATCTGCTGTCCGACGACGAGATGGCCGTCGTCGTGGAAAAGTTCAAGTCTTACAATTCGCAGGCGCGCTGAATCGACATCGGGCTTGCACTGTTTCGAACTTCGCCCTAGCTTAGTCACATGGCCGAAGAAAAATCCGACCCGCCCGTCGCCACCGATCCGACCGATCTCGCCCGCGTATTTGCGGAGATCGCGTTGCGCAGCAAACATCTTGTCGAGACGCGACTGGCCGAGCAGGCCAGACACGCGGGCGAAGAGCGGACCGACGAATTCGGTGTCGGCAAAGCCTTCTCGGAATTGGCTGGCAAGCTGATGAGCGATCCGTTCAAGCTGGCGGAAATGTCGCTGCGCATGTGGCAGGACTATTTCACGCTCTGGCAGAACACCGTGCTCAGGGCGGCGGGTGGCGAAGCGGCGGCGGTGGCGCAGCCCGGCAAATCCGACAACCGCTTCAGAAGCGAGTTGTGGCAGAACAACCTGGTGTTCGACTACATCAAGCAGTCGTATCTGATCGCCGCGCAGAACATTCAGAAGTCGGTGTCGGAAGTCGAGGGGCTCGATCCCCAGACCGAGCGAAAGGTCAAATTCTTCACCCGGCAGTACATCGACGCGCTTGCGCCGACGAACTTCGTGCTGACTAATCCCGACGTGCTGAAGACCACCATCGAGACCGGCGGCAAGAACCTGCTCGACGGCCTCAATCACCTGCTGCAGGACATTGATCGCGGCGACGGCAAGCTGGCCATCAGCATGACCGACCCCAAAGCGTTCAAGATGGGGGAGAACGTCGCCAGCACGCCGGGCAAGGTGGTATTCCAGAATGATCTGATGCAACTGATCCAGTATCAACCGACCACCAGCGAGGTCTGCAAGACTCCGCTGCTGATCGTGCCGCCCTGGATCAACAAGTATTACATCCTCGACCTGCGGCAGAAGAACTCCTTCATCCGCTTTGCCCTGGACCAGGGCATCACGGTATTCGTGGTTTCCTGGGTCAACCCGGACGAAAAGCACGCGAACAAGACGTTCGACGACTATCTGCTGGAAGGTCCGCGCGCCGCGCTGGATGCGGTGGAAGAAGCGACCGGCGAACACGAAGTCAACATGATCGGCTATTGCCTGGGCGGCACGCTTACGGCCGCGCTGCTGGCATGGATGGCGGCGAAACGCGAGCACCGCGTGAAGAGCGTGACCTTCTTCACCACACTGATCGACTTCTCCGAACCCGGCGAACTGGGCGTATTCGTCGACGAAGAAGCCGTCGACAGCCTGGAAAAGAAAATGGCGGAGCGCGGCTACCTGGAGGGCTCGGACATGGCGTCCACCTTCAACATGCTGCGCGCCAACGATCTGATCTGGTCCTTTGTGGTGAACAACTATCTGCTGGGCAAGGAACCGTTTCCATTCGACCTGCTGTACTGGAATTCGGACGCGACCCGCATGCCGGCGAAGATGCATACCTTCTATCTGCGCAACATGTACATCAGGAACAAATTGCGCGAACCCGGCGGCATCACGCTGGCCGGTGAACCGATAGACTTGTCGAAGATCGACATCCCGGCGTATTTCATCTCCACGATCGAAGACCACATTGCGCCATGGAAGACGACTTACCTCGGCGCGCAGTCGTTGAACGGTCCGGTGCGGTTCACGCTCGGCGGCTCGGGCCATATCGCCGGCATCGTCAATCCGCCTTCGGCGAACAAGTACTGGTACTGGACCAACGAGCGCCTGCACGGCAGCGCCGACGAGTGGCTCGCTTGCGCCGAGAAGCGTCCGGGCTCATGGTGGAGCGACTGGGCCGGCTGGATCGCCGGTTTCGGCGGCGAAAAAGTACCCGCCCGCATTCCTGGCGCAAAGCTGAAGATCATCGAAGACGCCCCGGGCAGTTATGCCAGTCTGCGTCTCGATGCGCCCGCGCCGCCGAAGCAGGGGAAGAAAGCGCATCCACGCGCGCCGTCGCGAAAAAAAAGCGGCTAGCGACGGCAAGCCGGGGGCTGTTTCAGAAACAGACGCTCACCTCAAATGGAAAGCCGCAGGGCCTTCGCCCTGCGGCTTCTTATTTCAACAGCCAAAAGATCAGTCGCGCTTGCGATCGTTGTGCTTTTCGCGATGGATGCGTTTGCTCTGATGATTTTCCGCCGACTGGATATTCTTCTGCTCGCCGGCACCGACATGACCATTGGCGGCGGCATTCGCCTCTTTGCGGTCGACCCTGGCCTGGCCGCGTTCAAGATTTGCGGTTTCGCGATTGGTCAATGAACCGCTCTTCACACCGTTTTCGATGCGCTGTTCCTGGTTGGCGTTTCGCTGCACATCGGCTTGCATACGCTGCGAAGACGCGGAATTCGGATTGCCGGTCTGGGCATCGTGTTTTTCGCTATAAATGTCCTTGCTTGCCTTATTCTGCGCACGCTCTATGCGTCGCTTTTCCGCGTCGGTCATCTTGCCGTCCTTCAGCGCATTCGATTCCATCTTGTCGATATGCGATTCCTCGCGCTCGAGCTTGCCGGCCTCCTTGGTGTTGAGCTGGCCGGATTTCAATCCTTGTTCGATGCGGTTTTGCTGGTTCACGTCGCGCTGCACGGTATCGGCGGCATTCTGCGCGCTTGCCGCCGTTGCGATGGTGCAGGCGGCAAGTCCCGCTGCAATGGCAGTCAGTCGAGTTCGCATGGATCTCTCCTCGCTTTTTCAATAGGACACGGAAGTTGGTCGGGCGCATTTGCGCTGCCCTTCGCTGCAAGTCCAACAACGTAACGTCAATCGGGCGGTTGACAGGCGTCGCGCGCCTCATTGTTGCCGTCGCATCGCAGCACAAAGGCCCTGTCGCCCCGGCCCGACGATTTCTTGCCGCGTTTGGGATTCTGTATACAATAATCGGCATTCAGATTTTTCTCCTTCGATTACGGGGGCGATCCGCAGGGAGCCGGCACGCGAGCGTCCCGAATCGGAACTTCGAATAAAGACCCAGGAGGACCGGATGAAACTCAGCAAAGAGCAAAGCGAACATTTCGACCGCGAGGGGTATCTGTTTTTTCCGAGCCTGTTCACGCCCGAGGAGGTCAAGGCTCTCCTGAACGAAGTTCCCGCACTCTATGCGCAGCGCCGCGCGGAAAATGTTCGCGAGAAGGGCAGCGATGCGGTGCGCACCAACTTCGCCGCGCACATGTACAACCGCCAGTTCGCGAAACTCGCCCGCCATCCACGCATGGTCGAGCCGATCCGGCATCTGTTCGGCGAGGCCGTGTACATGCATCAGTTCAAGGTCAACGGCAAGATGGCCTTCGACGGCGACGTCTGGCAGTGGCATCAGGATTACGGCACCTGGAAGAACGACGATCAGATGCCCGAGCCGCGGGCGATGAACGTGGCGATCTTTCTCGGGGAAGTGAACGAGTTCAACGGCCCGCTGATGTTCATCCCGGGAAGCCATAAGCTCGGCGTGATCGATGCGCAACACGACACGTCGACTACCAGCTATCCGTTGTGGACCATCAATCACGAAACCATCCGCAAGCTGGTCGAACGCGGCGGCATCGTCGCCCCGAAGGGTCCGGCCGGTTCGATGATCTTGTTCCACTCCTGCCTGGTGCATGCGTCGAACTGCAACCTGTCGCCGTGGGACCGCATCAACGTGTACCTGAGCCTGTGCGCGGTTTCCAACCACATCCGCCGCTTCAAGCGTCCGGAATACATCGCGCACCGCGACTTCACGCCGATCGAGTGCCTGCCCGACGATTGCCTGCTGAAGGACTACGACGTGCCGCTGCCGTGGAAAGACGGTACGCCGGAAGAAGCGCTGAAACCGCTCGCGGCCGCATAACCGGGGAACGCAATGAACCTGTACGCCAAGCTTCGCGAGCGTGAGGCGCAGGGCAAGCCGCTTCGCGTCGGCCTGGTCGGCGCCGGAAAATTCGGCGCCATGTATCTGGCGCAAGTACCCAAGACGCCGGGCCTGCACCTTGCCGGCATCGCGGATCTTTCGCCGGCCAACGCGAAAACCAACTTGCAGCGCGTAGGCTGGAATGCGGAGCGCTACGCCGCTACGTCGCTCGACGCGGCGTTTTCCTCCGGCCTCACGCATGTGGGTGAGGACTGGCAAGCGCTCGTTGCGCATCCGCTGATCGACATCGTCGTCGAGGCCACCGGAAACCCGATCGCTGCGGTCGAACATGCACTCGCCGCATTCAGGCACGGCAAGCATGTGGTCATGGTCACCGTGGAAGCGGATGCGATGTGCGGGCCGCTGCTGGCACGCCGCGCGAAGGACGCAGGCGTGGTTTATAGCCTGGCCTATGGCGACCAGCCAGCGCTGATTTGCGATCTCGTCGACTGGGCGCGCGCCGCCGGATTCAGCGTGGTGGCCGCCGGCCGTGGTCACAAGTGGTTGCCGCATTTCGCGCAGTCGACGCCGGAAACGGTGTGGGGCTACTACGGCCTGACGCCGGAACAGGCAAAGATCGGCGGATTGAATCCAAAGATGTTCAATTCCTTCCTCGACGGCTCGAAGCCGGCGATCGAGAGCACCGCCGTGTGCAATGCGACGGGACTTACGCCCGCGCCTTACGGTCTGCTGTTTCCGCCGGCGAGCGTCGACGACATTCCGAACGTGATGCGCCCGAAATCCGAGGGCGGACATCTGCATCACAAGGGCCAGGTGGAAGTGGTTTCCTCGCTCGAGACCGACGGGCGCGTCATTCCCTACGATATCCGCTTCGGCGTGTTCGTGGTGTTCGAAGGCGACACCGAATACATCCGCAACTGCTTCAAGGAATACATGGTGCGCACCGACTCTTCGGGCCGCTATGCCTGTCTGTACAAGCGCTGGCATCTGATCGGCCTGGAGGTGGGGATTTCGGTCGCGTCGGTCGGACTGCGCGGCGAATCGACCGGCTGCCCGACCGGATTCCGCGCCGACGTGGTGGCAACCGCCAAGCGCGACCTCAAGGCGGGCGAAATTCTCGACGGCGAAGGCGGCTACACGGTGGTCGGCAAGCTCCTTCCGGCGGAAGCCTCGCTGAAGATCGGCGCGTTGTCGCTCGGCCTCGCGCATAACGTGAAATTGCTCAAACCCGTCGCCGCCGGCCAGCCGGTGCGCTGGACCGATGTTGCGGTCGATGAATCCAGCTACGCGGTAAAGCTGCGGCGGGAAATGGAGCAGCTGTTCGCCTCGGCTGGGGAACCGGCGCTCGCCCGATAGGGCAATGACCCAGGCAGGCTGCGGGTGAAGGCCGCTTTCGCGGCCTTTTTTCTTTTTTGGCAGCCAGAATCGGCGGCGCCAGTACAATGCGGATCAATCGTCAGGAGACGCCTACGTGACCCAAAAGCCGCCCCGTACCAGACAGATCGTCGCCGCCGTGATCGGCAATGCGTTGGAGTGGTACGACTTCGTCGTCTACGGTTTCCTGGTCATCATCATTGCGCGGCTGTTTTTCCCGGCGCAAAGCGAATATGCCTCCATGTTGCTCACCATGGCGACATTCGGGGTGGGATTTTTCATGCGACCCGTGGGCGGCATCGTGCTCGGCATTTACGCGGACCGCAAAGGCCGCAAAGCGGCGTTGCAACTCATCATCGGCCTGATGACGCTGTCGATGGCCATGATCGCCTTCGCGCCGCCGTACGCGGCAATCGGCGTCGCCGCTCCGCTGATCATATTGCTTGCGCGTTTGCTGCAGGGCTTCGCCACCGGCGGCGAATTCGCCAGCGCCACGTCATTTCTGGTCGAGAGTGCACCGAAGAACAGGCGCGGGTTCTACGGCTCCCTTCAGATGGTCGGTCAGAGCCTCGCCGCGCTGTCCGGCGCGATCGCCGGCACGCTGATTACGCGCGGGCTTGCCCCGGAGCAGATCGATTCATGGGGATGGCGCCTGCCGTTTCTGTTCGGACTCATCATCGGACCGGTGGGACTTTACATCCGCCGCTATCTGGAAGAAACCGAGGCCTTCCTCGAATCGCGAGCCCGCGCCGTACACAACCCGCTGCGAACGTTGGTCGCGCAGAACGGGCGCGGCCTGGCGGTCACGTTCGGCCTCGTCATCTGCGGCACCATCTCCTACTACGTCGTCCTGGTTTACATGCCGACGTTCGCCAAGACCCAGCTCGGCATGCCGCTGACGGACGCTTTCGTGGCGCAGGTGATCGGGCTTGTTTGCCTCACCGTAACCATTCCTTTGTGCGGCGCATTGTCCGACCGGGTCGGCCGCAAGCCCGTCCTCATGGCCGCGACCATCGCCTATTTCATGCTGCTTTATCCGATGTTCGATTGGGTGCACGCCGCTCCGAGCCTAGCCAGGCTCGCGGTCATGCAAGGCATCTTGTGCAGCCTCGTCGGCGTATTCTTCGGGCCGATCTCCACGGCCATCGCCGAACAGTTTCCCACCGGAGTGCGCTCCACCGGGCTCGCCATCGCCTACAACTTTGCGGTCATGCTGTTCGGCGGCTTTGCCCAGTTCATCGTCACCTGGCTGATCCGCGAAACCGGTTCGCCGCTGGCTCCTGTGTACTACGTGATGTTCGGCGCTGTCGTCGGATTCATTGCTTCGATTTTTCTGGTGGAACGGCATCGCGACGAGCATCTGCCCAGGATACCCTGAAGGCCTGCGCGCCGTTCTTTCTGCGTTCGTTCATGTCCCGGAGGGTCCCATGCTCACGGCAAAGAGAAAGAACCGACGGCTATTCGCAATTCTGATTCTGGCGGCAACTTCTGGAGCAATCGCGATGCAATCTGAAACCCGTGCGGCCGATACCGGCGAAAAAACCATGACCGTCGTGCGCATCTACACCGGCGCGGACAACCAGTCCCATTTCGAGGACGTGCAGGTTCCGCTGAAAAGCAGCGGCAAGATAGGATTCATATCGGAACTCGTGAAAGCCACCGGTATCGTGTTTCGCGAGACCGGCGGGGACTACAACTACGAATTTCACACCGCTCCGCGACGCCAGTACGTAGTGAACCTGGAAGGCGAGGTGGAAATCGAAGTAGGTGACGGAACGAAACGCATTTTGCGCAGTGGCGACATCCTGCTTGCCGAGGACACCACCGGACAAGGACATATCAGCCGGGCTGTTGCAGGCAAGCCAAGGAAGTCATTGTTCATCACGCTGGACTAAAGCCGGCAGCGTTATCCTGCAGCACGCAGCCTGGACAGATATTTCATGCCCTCGATTGCCCGGCTGCCGTACCAGGATGTCATTTCTCCGTCGATCAGGGACACGGTTACCGGAGAATCCACTTCGTCCATCGGCGTCGGAATAAAATCCGTGCCGGGGGTGGCGAGAACCTGCCGGATCTCTTCGAGGTGGCGCTCACGGAACGCGTAAGGTTCCGAGGAAAGCAGCACGCGATCCACGCGCGACAGGAACTGCGGCGTGAGTTCGATCTTCGGGTAACGGTCGGCGCTTTCGATTTCCGGCGTATCCCAACCGACCGCCGCCAGGGTTCGCGAAATGTAGGTGTCGCGCGATACCGTCATCCACGGCGACTTCCAGATCAGATACAACACGCTTTCGCGCGGCAGATCCACGCAGGCCAAGACCGCGTCGGCGTAGGCCTTGCGGAACGCCTCGCTCAATTCCGCGGCCCTGGACTCGCGACCGAAGATGCCGCCAATCAACCGATACAACGGCGGATTGTCGAGCGGACCGAGCGGATGGGTCACGATCACGTTCGGGACGAAGCCCGCCAGCAAATCGATGGTGGGTTTTTCGTTCTCGTCGATGTTCACGATCAGATGCGTCGGCGCGAGTGCGCGGATCGCTTCGATGTCGACACTCTTGGTGCCACCGACCTTGGGCACCGTCTTGATGCGATCTTTGGGATGGATGCAGAAACCGGTACGCCCCACGAGCCGATCACCCACCCCGAGTTCGAACAGCAACTCGGTGAGGCTGGGGACGAGACTCACGATGCGGGCATCGGCTCGCGCCAGGGCATGCGCGCGCCCGATGGCGTCGACTGCGCGGGAAGGGGTCGTGTTCATTTTCTGACGGCGACTATACGCGAGCGTATCGAGGATGACGGCCGTCACGGCTTGCGCTTCGGCGATCGCTTCTTCCTTGTCGTCGCCGGTTCGACGGAAACCGCGGCGGGCGCGGCCGACAACGGGATCAGGCTTTCCTTCAACGTACGCAGCACAAAGCTCGACTTGCTGTGGCGGATGCCTGGAATCCGGTACAGACGTTCGCGCAGCAACCGTTCGTAGTCGCGCGTGTCCTTTACGGCGATGCGAATGTAGTAATCGTAGTCGCCGGAGACGAGATAAGCCTCCATCACCTCCGGAATCTGCTCCAGCATCTTGCCGAAGTCGTACAGCGTTTCATCCGTATGGCTCTCCAGCGTGACTTGCACGATTACGGTTTCGGAAAGTCCGATCGAAGCCGGATCGACGCGCACCGTGTAACCCTGGATCACCCCTTCACTTTCCATGCGCTTGATCCGTGCCCAGCAGGGAGTCGACGACAATCCCACGCGTTCGCTGATCGCCTGCAAGCTGGCGCGCGCATCTTCCTGCAGGACTTTCAGGATCGCCAGATCGAATTTATCGACAACCATTCTTCATATCGCCTAATTTTTGGTAAATTATTCTAATAAGACGGCATTATGGCAGAAAATAAGATGCCTTTTCTGCAGGGCGCCGCGTAGGATGCCTGCATGAGCAATCTCGCCCAGCCGCCGGTCCTGCCGACTCCCGAATTAACGGCTGTGGAGCCCATCGCCATCACCGGCGCGAAGTCCCTGCTCGATACGCTGGTCGCACTCGGCGTGGACACCATTTTCGGCTACCCCGGCGGCGCCGTGCTGCCGGTGTATGACGCGCTTCATGCGGAGCATCGCCTCCGCCACATCCTGGTACGCCACGAGCAGGCTGCGGTTCACGCCGCGGAAGGTTATGCACGCTCGACCGGCAAGCCCGGTGTCGTGCTGGTGACCTCGGGCCCGGGTGTGAGCAATACCATCACCGGGTTACTGGATGCGATTTGCGATTCCGTGCCGGTCCTTTGCATCAGCGGCCAGGTTGCAACCCATTCGATCGGCACCGATGCGTTTCAGGAATGCGACGCGCTCGGTCTGTCGCGATCGGTAACGAAATGGAATGCGCAGATCCGCAGCGCCGACCAGGTGTCGGCCATGGTGCGCAAGGCATACGGTATCGCCACGCAGGGAAGGCCGGGCCCGGTGCTGCTCGATTTTCCCAAGGACATCCAGCTTGCGACTTTCAATGCGCCAACTGAAACGCCGGAGGATCAGGCGGAACCCAAACGCAAACCGCTCCGGCGCGGTCCGCTGCGCGATGCCGTGGAACTGTTGAAGAACGCACGGCGTCCGGTCTTCTACGGCGGCGGCGGGCTGATCAACTCCGGGCCCGAGGCCTGCGCCGCTTTCACGCGACTTGTGCAGCGCACAGGCGCGCCGTGCACGTTGACGCTGATGGGCCTCGGCGCATTTCCAGCATCCCACGGACAGTTTCTCGGCATGCTCGGCATGCACGGCACGCTCGAAGCCAACCTGGCAATGCATCACGCCGACCTCGTCGTCTGCGTTGGCGCCCGCTTCGACGACCGGGTCACCGGCAAGCTCAGCGAATTCTGTCCGAACGCGAAGAAAATCCATCTGGATATCGACGCTTCTTCGATCAACAAGGTGATCAAGGTCGACGTACCGATGGTCGGCGACTGTCTTGAACTGCTCGACGCCCTGCATACCGAACTGGGCGTGCATGTTTTCGAAACCGGAAGGCTGGCGCAATGGTGGCAGATGATCGGCCAATGGCGCGCCGAGGATTCGCTGGGATTCGAAACACGCGACGATTGCATCCTGCCACAGCATCTGATGCAATCTCTGCAGCGGGCGGTCGCGGGACGCGATGCGATCGTGTCGACCGACGTCGGCCAGCATCAGATGTGGGCCGCGCAGCATATGCGCTTCGAGCAGCCCAACCGCTGGCTCACCTCGGGCGGCGCCGGCACCATGGGGTATGGCCTGCCCGCGGCGATCGGTGCCCAGATTGGAAATCCGGACAAGCTCGTCGTTTGCGTGAGCGGCGACGCTTCCGTGCTGATGAATCTGCAGGAACTGTCAACCGCCATTCAACATCGCGCCGCCGTGAAAGTGGTGTTGTGCAACAACGGGTACATGGGCATGGTGCGCCAGTGGCAGGAACTCAATCACGGCGGCCGTTATAGCCACAGCTATACCGCGGCGTTGCCGGATTTCGTGGCCGTTGCGAGAGGGTTTGGCTGGCACGCGCGCCGCGTCACCGATCCGGCCGAACTCGACGCCGCGATTGCCAAGTGCCTGGCCTGTGACGGACCGTTTTTTCTCGATGTGTCCGTTGCACCGCAGTCGAACTGCTTTCCGATGATTGCCGCCGGCAGCGGGCATCACCAGGTGATGTTGAACGAGACGACGATCTATCAGCCCGGCCCGGAAAAATCGGACTGCTGAAATACTGCGAAGCGAACTGCGCCAGGATTGAATTGCGCCGGGGACCATCAGTCCAACGCGCTTAAGAGGTGCCGCCGAACCCAGGGCGGGTGGCCTCGGATTGAACTCTCACAAGGAGCCGGAAATGCGGCAAGTTACCCTCGAAGACAAATACATCTCGGACCAGGATCGCGTTTATCTGACCGGGATCCAGGCGCTGGTTCGCCTTGCCCTGGTCCAGCGCCGGCGCGACGTGGCCGCGGGACTCAACACGGCCGGCTTTATCTCCGGCTATCGCGGCTCGCCGTTGGGCGGGTTGGACGAAGCGCTGTGGAAAGCCCAGAAGCATCTGGAAGCCCATCACATCAAATTCCAGCCCGGCGTCAACGAAGAACTCGCCGCCACCGCGGTGTGGGGATCGCAGCAGGTCGAACTGATAGGCGAGTCGAATTACGACGGCGTCTTTGCGCTGTGGTACGGCAAGGGGCCGGGTGTGGATCGCTGCGGCGACGTGTTCAAGCACATGAATTTCGGCGGCACTTCGAAGCATGGCGGCGTGCTGCTCGTCGCGGGCGACGACCACGGCGCCTACTCCTCGACATTGCCGCACCAGAGCGACCATCTGTTTTCCGCATCGATGATTCCGGTCCTGTATCCCTGCAACGTGCAGGAATACGTCGAACTCGGCCTGCACGGCTGGGCGATGTCGCGCTTCTCCGGATGCGCGATCGGCTTCAAGGCGCTGGCCGATACCGTCGAATCATCGGCTTCGATCGAGGCGGATCCGTTTCACGTGAGGACGTTGGTGCCGACGGATTTCGTGATGCCGGAAGGCGGCCTCAATTGCCGCTTGTCCAGCGACCTGCTCGGTCAGCAGGCGCGCAGGCAGGAAGCGCTAATGCAGGACTACAAGATTTACGCGGCGATGGCGTATGCACGATTGAACAAGATCAACCGCACGACCATCGATTCACCCAACGCGAGGCTCGGAATCATCGCATCCGGGAAGTCCTACATGGACGTGCTGGAAGCGCTGGAAGAACTGGGCATCACCGAAGAGAACGCCGCGCAGATCGGCATCCGGCTGTTCAAGGTCTCGATGCCCTGGCCGCTGGAACCGGACGGCGTGCGCGAGTTCTCGAAGGGGCTGGAGGAAATCCTCGTGGTGGAGGAAAAACGCCAGATGGTCGAGTACCAGCTCAAGGAGCAGCTCTATAACTGGCATCCGGACGTGCGCCCGCGAGTAATCGGCAAGTTCGACGAGCAGGGCGAGTGGGTTCATCCGCGCGGCGAATGGCTGCTGCCGGCCAAGGCCGATTTCTCGATCGCACAGATCGCGCGCGTAATCGCCGGACGCATCGCACGCTTTCACCAGAGCGACCTGATCAAGGCGCGGTTGGCTTTTCTCGATGCGAAAGAAGCTGTGCTGAAGAAGGCGGTGGACACTCCGGTGCGACCACCGTACTACTGCTCGGGATGCCCGCACAATACGTCAACCAAGGTGCCGGATGGCAGCTTGGCGCTCGCCGGCATCGGTTGCCACGTCATGGCCACCGTGATCTATCCGGAGCACAATAAAAGCCCGACACACATGGGCGGTGAAGCTCCCACATCTTCGCCAACCTCGGCGATGGCACTTATTTTCATTCCGGGTCCCTCGCGATTCGCGCGGCGCTCGCGGCAAACGTCAACATCACATACAAGATTCTGTACAACGACGCTGTCGCCATGACCGGCGGGCAACCGGTGGACGGGCAGATTTCCGTCAGCCTGATCGCGCAACAGATGGCGGCCGAAGGCGTCAAGCGCATCGCAGTGGTGACGGAAGAATTGTCGCGTTACGAGGACCGGTCGCAGTTGCCGGCCATGGTCACGGTCAACGATCGCAAGGACATGGAGGCGGTGCAGCGCGAATTGCGCGAGATTCAGGACGTCTCCGTGCTGATCTACGACCAGACCTGTGCGGCCGAAAAGCGCCGGCGCCGCAAGAAAGGCGAGTATCCGAAAGCCACACAGCGGGTTTTCATCAACGAGGCGGTCTGCGAAGGTTGCGGCGACTGCGGCGTGCAATCCAATTGCACCTCGATCCTGCCGGTCGAAACCGAATTCGGCCGCAAACGCGCGATCGACCAGTCGTCATGCAACCAGGATTACTCCTGCGTGAAGGGCTTCTGTCCGAGCTTCGTCACCATCGAAGGCGGTGCACCGAAGAAGTCGCGTGCGGCCAAGCTGGCGCTCCCCGCCCAACTCGAGTCCCTTCCCGACGCAATTGCAGCGGAACTCGGGCAAGCGCCCTACAACATCCTGATCACCGGCATCGGCGGTACCGGCGTCATTACGATCGGCGCCTTGCTGGGAATGGCCGCCCACCTGGAAGGCAAAGGCACGTCGGCGCTGGACATGACCGGCATGTCGCAGAAGAATGGCGCGGTCACTTCCCACGTGCGCATCGCCCGTTCGCCGGAAGACATTCGCGCGCAGCGCATCGCCACCGGCGAAGCGGACCTGATCCTCGGCTGCGACATGCTGACCGCCGGCGCGCACGATGCGATCTCCAAGACACGACCTGGTCGCACGGTGGCGGTCATCAATACGCATCAACAGCCTCCCGGACCCCCTGATCGACGAATCGGTCGGCAGCCGCTCCCACTTCATCGATGCCACCCGGCTCGCCACCGCATTGCTGGGCGATTCGATCGCGACCAATCTGTTCATGCTCGGCTTCGCCTTCCAGAAGGGGCTCATTCCATTGCAGGAGGAATCCATCCTGAAAGCAATTGAATTGAACGGCGTCGCCATCGACGCCAACGAGCAGGCCTTCAGTTGGGGAAGGCGTGCCGCGGTCAGCCTGGAGCAAGTAGAGAAAGTCGCGCTTCCGGCCAAGCCGATCGTCGTGCAGATGCCGCTGAACCTCGAAACCCTGATCCGCCGCCGGGTCGCTTTCCTCACTGAATACCAGAACGCTGCTTACGCGAAGCGTTACGAGAACCTGGTCGCCAGGGTGCGCGATGCCGAGGCAGGCATCGGCGCCGGGGATGCGCTGGGCAAGGCGGTGGCAAAGTATCTGTTCAAGCTGATGGCGTACAAGGACGAATACGAAGTCGCCCGGCTCTATACCAACGGCGATTTCGAGAAGCGGCTGAACGACAGCTTCGAGGGCGACTTCAAGGTCACCTACAACCTGGCGCCCCCGCTGCTCGCAAGGCGCGATGCGCAAGGCCATCTGGTCAAGGCGCGTTACGGTTCATGGATGAAAGCGGCGTTCAAGGTGCTGGCAGAGTTCAAGGGCCTGCGCGGAACGCCGCTCGACCCGTTCGGCCACTCGGCGGAAAGGAAGATGGAGCGAGGCCTGGTCCGCGACTACGAATCCCTCGTCACGGAAATGCTCTGCCGGAGCGCATCCGCGGCTTCGGCCACGTCAAGGACGGCAATGTTGTCGCGGTGGCAGCGGAGCGCGATCGCCTGTTGCAGCAATTCCGCCACGGTGCCGGCATCGGCCTGGCGGCTTGATGACAAGCGGACGGCGGGCATTCGGGCTGACGTTGATGGATAATCGGCAGTTCAAAACCTTGGCCTCCGGCCGGGGTGCCTTGAGCCGCAGGGAGCGAGATTCATGACCGACTTGAGCGAGCAGCCCGCAGACCAGAAAGGCCGGGCGGCCAATAAGATCCGTTTCGTCACCGCGGCAAGCCTGTTCGACGGCCACGACGCCTCGATCAACATCATGCGTCGCATCCTTCAGGCCAGCGGCGTCGAAGTCATCCATCTCGGCCACAATCGCTCCGTCGACGAAATCGTCAACGCCGCGATCCAGGAGGACGTGCAGGGCATCGCGATCTCGTCCTACCAGGGCGGCCACGTCGAGTACTTCAAGTACACCATCGACCTGCTGCGCGAGCGAGGCGGCGAGAACATCAAGGTCTTCGGCGGCGGCGGCGGCGTGATCGTGCCGGACGAAATCGAGGACCTGCACCGTTACGGCGTCGCCCGCATCTACACACCGGAAGACGGCGCCAGGATGGGCCTGCAGGGCATGATCACCGACATGATCCGCACTGCCGACCGCAACCTGGCCGCCGAACTGCCCGCCAATCTCGACGAATTGTTCAAGGGCAACACCCGCGACCTCGCCCGTGTCATCACCGGGCTCGAAAACACAACACTATCCGACGCGCTGCAAAGGAAGCTGGTTGCCCGCGCCGCAAAGAAGGACGGAGTTCCGGTGCTCGGCATCACCGGCACCGGCGGTTCCGGCAAGTCGTCGCTCACCGACGAACTGATCCGTCGATTCCGCATCGACCAGGGCGACGCCCTCAGGATAGCCGTCATTGCGGTCGACCCGTCGCGGCGCAAGACCGGCGGTGCGCTGCTGGGCGACCGCATCCGCATGAACTCGATCAATCATCCGAACATCTATATGCGTTCGCTGGCTACGCGCGACGCCGGCAGCGAAATCGCGGCCTGCCTGCCGGACGTGATCGCCGCCTGCAAATGCGCTGGCTTCGATCTGGTGCTGGTGGAAACGTCGGGCATCGGCCAGGGCGATGCCGCCATCGTGCCGCATGTCGATTTCTCGCTGTATGTGATGACGCCGGAGTTCGGCGCCGCCAGCCAGCTCGAGAAAATCGACATGCTCGACTTTGCCGATTTCGTCTCCATCAACAAATTCGACCGCCGCGGGGCCCAGGACGCGCTGCGCGACGTGCGCAAGCAGATGCAGCGCAACCGCGGTGCCTTCACCGTGGCCACCGACGCGATGCCGGTGTTCGGCACCATCGCGTCCCGGTTCAACGACGACGGCGTGACCGCGCTCTACCAGACCATCGTCGCAAAACTGAAGACTCGCGGACTCAAGGCCGCGGACGGCAAGCTCAAAACCACGAACGTGAAAGCGTCGTCCGGGCAGAATGTCATCGTGCCGCCGGCGCGCGCGCGTTACCTTGCAGAGATTGCCGAGACGGTGCGCGGCTACCACGCGGATGTCGCCAGGCAGTCGAAGACGGCGCGGGAACGCCAGCAGTTGCGCGAAGCTAGACGCATGCTGGATTCTGCGAAGAAGGCGTCATCCGACCTCGCGCCGCTGATCGCGGAACGCGAAAAGGCGCTGAGCCCCGAAGCCAGGGCGCTGCTCGAGGAATGGCCGCAGATCAGGCAGGCCTACTCGGGCGACGAGCAGGTCACCAAGGTGCGCGACCGCGAGATCCGCACGACGCTGAAGACGACTTCGTTGTCCGGTACCAAGATCTCAAAGGTGGCCCTGCCGAAGTTCGAGGACGACGGCGAAACGCTCAAATGGCTGATGCGGGAAAACCTGCCGGGCTATTTTCCTTACACCGCGGGCGTGTTTGCGTTCAAGCGCGAGAACGACAACGCGCGCTTCAAGTTCCTGTCTCGCGACATGCCGGCCAAGCGCCTTTCAACCGCGTTCGATTCCGTTACGCTGTATGGATTCGATCCGCACGAGCGCCCGGACATCTACGGCAAGGTCGGCAACTCGGGTGTATCGATTGCCACCCTGGACGACATGAAGGTGTTGTACTCGGGCTTCGACTTGTGCGACCCGGCGACGTCGGTATCGATGACCATCAACGGTCCGGCACCGACCATCCTGGCGATGTTCATCAACACCGCCATCGACCAGCAGGTCGACAAATTCCTCGCGCAGCATGGCCGCCAGCCGGACGAGCAGGAAACCGCGAAGATCCGCGCCTGGGCGCAGGAGAACGTGCGCGGCACAGTGCAAGCCGACATCCTCAAGGAGGACCAGGGCCAGAACACCTGCATCTTTTCCACGGAGTTTTCGCTGAAGGTCATGGGCGACATCCAGGAATACTTCGTGAAGAACCGGGTGCGCAATTTCTACTCCGTGTCGATCTCCGGCTATCACATCGCCGAGGCCGGCGCCAACCCGATCTCGCAGCTTGCCTTCACGCTGTCGAACGGCTTCACCTTCGTGGAGGCTTATCTCGCCCGCGGCATGGATATCGACGATTTCGCCCCGAACCTGTCCTTCTTCTTCTCCAACGGCATGGACCCGGAATACACGGTGCTGGGAAGAGTGGCACGGCGCATCTGGGCGACGGCGATGAAGAACAAGTACGGCGCCAACGAACGCAGCCAGAAACTGAAATACCATGTGCAGACCTCCGGCCGTTCGCTACATGCGCAGGAGATCGCATTCAACGACATCCGCACCACGCTGCAGGCGCTGATCGCGATCTACGACAACTGCAATTCGTTGCATACCAACGCCTACGACGAAGCGATCACGACGCCAACGGCGGAATCCGTGCGGCGCGCGCTCGCCATCCAGCTCGTCATCAACCGCGAGTGGGGCCTGGCGAAGAACGAAAATCCGAACCAGGGCTCGTTCATCATCGACGAGTTGACCGACCTGCTCGAAGAAGCGGTGTTGCAGGAGTTCGAGCGCATCTCCGAACGCGGCGGCGTGCTCGGCGCCATGGAAACCGGCTACCAGCGCGGCAAGATCCAGGAAGAGTCGATGTATTACGAGCACAAGAAGCACGACGGCTCCTATCCGATCATCGGCGTGAACACTTTCCGCAATCCGGACGCAACGCAAACCGGCGGCAGCATTCCGCTGCAACGCTCGACCGACGAGGAAAAGAAAAGCCAGATCACCCGTCTGCGCGAGTTCCAGGCTCGCAATGCGGCTGACGCGCCGGCGGCACTGGCGAAATTGCGTCAGACCGTGATCGATAACGGCAATGTGTTTGCCGAACTGGTCGACGCAGTGCGCGTCTGCTCGCTGGGCCAGATCACGGATGCGTTGTTCGAGGTCGGCGGGCAGTATCGCCGCAGCATGTAGTGTCCTCAATCAGGAGAGGAAGAGATGTCCGATTTCCAGCTTAACCACCTCAACATTCCCGCGCGCGACCCGGAAGGCCTCGTGCGCTGGTACGCGCAGACTTTCGGCCTGAAAGCCGATGGCAACAAGGTGCGCGGGCCAGGCGTGCTGATCGCTTTCCAGGCAGGCGAACCGGTGAAGCGGGCGCCCGAACTGCACCTCGGTTTCCAGGTGCCAAGCAACGAGAAGCTTGCCGACTGGGCGAACAAGTTCGGTGCCACAGTCAAGCAGGGCGACGAATTCAACGCATTCCGGACCTTCGATCCGGAGGAGAATTGTCTGGAGTTGTATTGCAAAAAAGATAGTTGAGCAAACCGCGTAGAGACGCGGAAAGATCATAAAAGTGGAGGGGTCGTGGAAATCCGGAGAGTCGCGCGCGCAGCGCCGGCCTCGCGGCACCCCAGCGGCGCTCAACGAGCTGGCGCTGGGTTCCTGACGAACGACGCGATCGTCAGGCGGCTTTTTTCTCCTGACCTTCGCGTACCACCGCCAGGTAGTTGCGCCCCCACTCGCGCAAAGCCAGAATCACCGGCCGCAGGCTTTCACCCTCCACGGTCAACGCGTACTCCACGCGGGGCGGCACTTCCGCGTAGACGGTGCGAAGAACAAGCCCGGCACTCTCGAGTTCGCGCAACTGCCGCGTGAGCATGCGCTGTGTGACGCCTGGAACCTTTCGCCGCAATTCGCTGAAGCGCATGGTTCCCTGCAACAGGTGATAGAGCACGAGGCCTTTCCATTTCCCGCCAATGAGTTCCAGCGTGGCTTCCACCGGGCAACCGGGTGAACAATCGAATTTGCGATGTTTCATGAATTCACTCCACATGGCCCCGGCCGGGGCGGTATACAAAATGACACTATGTTCAGAAGTTGTGCGTACTTGCGCGGATGCGTGCGCCTGCCTACGCTCTCATTTACACGGGCCGGCGTCAATCCGCAACCCGGGAACAATGATCTCTTCTGAAAGGGAAAACGTGAACGCGCCTTCCAGAACTCTCGTATTCGTCGCCGCGCTTGTCCTCGCGCCCGCCTCGTTGACGCAGGCTGACTTGAAACCGGATGCGAACGGTTTCACCACATTGCAAGCCGGCGAAGAAGTCTGGGGGGATTATCCAGGCATCGCCGGCATCAAGCGCATGGTCGTCTACGGCGATCCGACCAGGCCCGGTGTCTACGTGATACGCGCGAAGTTCGCGCCGGGCGTGATGAGCATGCCGCACACGCACCCCGAAGACCGGCTGGTCACCGTGATTCGCGGAACCTGGTGGAGCGGCACCGGCGCGGACTTCACGCCCGGCAAGACCGTCGGAATGAAACCCGGCGCGTTCATGCTGCACCCGGCGGGGGAAGCGCATTTCGATGGCGCGAAAGATGAGGAAGTCGTCGTGCAACTGATTGGTGTGGGCCCCAGCGGCACCAAGTTCATCCATCCCGAACTGGGCACCGTCGGCAAATCGAACTGACCGGCAGAAAGGATTCCGCGTGAAAGCCGTCGGTTACAGAAATTCGCTGCCCATCTCCGAAGCGCAGTCGCTGCTCGATGTTGAAATGCCCGATCCGGTTCCCGGAGCCCGCGACCTGCTGGTCGAAGTCAGGGCGATATCGGTGAATCCGGTGGATACCAAGGTGCGCATGCGCGCCGCGCCGGAACCAGGCGGCATCAAGGTGCTCGGCTGGGACGCGGCCGGCGTCGTCAAGGCGGCCGGATCCTCCGTAGCCTTGTTCAAACCCGGCGACGAGGTTTTCTACGCGGGCTCGGTTGCGCGCCCCGGCACGAACAGCGAATTGCATGCGGTGGACGAACGCATCGTAGGCCCTAAGCCGCGCTCGCTGAACTTCGCGCAGGCGGCCGCGCTGCCGCTGACCAGCATCACCGCCTGGGAACTGTTGTTCGATCGCCTGGGACTCGTTCCCGGCGACATGCAGCGCAAGGGCACGCTGCTCGTCATCGGCGGTGCCGGCGGCGTCGGTTCGATCATGATCCAGCTTGCGCGCAAGTTGACCGGCCTCACCGTCATAGCCACGGCGTCACGAACGGAAAGCCGCGCCTGGGTGTTGGCCCTCGGTGCACATCACGCCGTGGACCATTCGAAACCGCTTGCCGCCGAAGTGCGGGCGCTCGGCATCGAGCATGTGGATCTCGTCGCCAGCCTCACCAATTCCGAGCAGCACCTAATGCAGATCGCCGAGATCATCGCTCCCCAGGGAAAATTCGGCATCATCGACGACCCGAAGGCCTTCGATATCCTGGCGCTGAAGCGCAAGTCGGTATCGATCCACTGGGAATTCATGTTCACGCGTGCCGTGTTCGAAACGGCGGACATGATTGCGCAACATCGCCTGCTGAAGAAAGTGGCGGAGATGGTGGACGCAGGCGCACTGCGCAGCACGCTGTCGGAGGAATTCGGCGCGATCAACGCGGCCAATCTCAGACGCGCCCACGCCCTGATCGAATCCGGACGGGCAACGGGCAAGGTCGTTTTGTCCGGTTTCTGAAGTCCGGCCTGCACGGACTTCGGTCCGCAGAGGCCGCATTGATCTTTTCCTTTCCCTCCCCCGCACTACCACCCCGAACGACAATGTCCTGAGGCCGCCCCGGCCATGATTTCCGGCAGTGCGCGGAGCCGAGACACCGGCGCGCGAAGGTGATACAAAGGCCGGGGCTGGCCAAAGGCCGGCCGTATACCAAAAACGGGGAGGAAAGGTCTTGGCGCAGTCGGAAACCATCAGCGGCGGGAGTATCGATACCTTCCCCCTGCTTCTGTTACGGCATGCAAGGCAACAGGGGAATCGCACTGCCATCCGCGAGAAGGACCTCGGCATCTGGCAAAGCTGGACCTGGGGGCAGGTCGCCAACGAGGTGCGCGCGCTTGCCTGCGGCCTGGCCACGCAAGGATTCCGCCGCGGAATGAACCTCGCCATCATCGGTGACAACCGCCCCCGCCTGTATTGGTCGTTCACCGCGGCGCAATGCCTCGGCGGCGTGCCGGTGCCGATGTACCAGGATGCCGTCGCGCAGGAGATGCTGTTCTTGCTGGACAATGCGGAGATCGAGTACGCCATCGTCGAAGACCAGGAACAGGTCGACAAGCTCCTCGAAATCCTGCCGCAGTATCCCAACCTCAAGCACATCTTCTACGACGATCCGCGCGGCCTGCGCAACTACAGGCAGCCGCAACTGATGTCTTACGACCGGTTGCGCGAAATCGGCCGGGAATTCGACCGCAAGGATTTGGGATTTTTCGAACGCGCAGTCGGCGACGTCAAACCGGCGGATACCTGCGTGATGCTCTATACCTCGGGCACCACCGGTAAACCCAAGGGCGTTTGCCATACCCATGCGGGATTCATCGCCGCAGCCCGCGGCGACGTCGAATTCGACGGCTTCAATCCTTCCGATGAAGTCCTTTCCTATCTGCCGATGGCGTGGGTGGGCGATCATCTGTTCTCCTACGCGCAGGCCCTGGTCGCCGGCTTCACGGTCAATTGCCCGGAATCGTCGGAAACGGCGATGAACGATCTGCGCGAGATCGGGCCGACGTATTATTTCGCGCCGCCGCGGGTCTTCGAAAACCTGCTGACCACCGTCATGATCCGCATGGACGATGCCAGCCGCATCAAACGCGGCCTGTTCCACTACTTCATGGGCGTGGCGCAGCGCTCCGGCATGCAGATCATGGACCGCAAGCCGGTGCCGCTCCTCGATCGGCTGCTGTACTTCATGGGCGGGCTGCTCGTTTACGGGCCGCTGCGCAATATCCTCGGCATGAGCCGGATTCGGGTCGCCTATACCGGCGGTGCTGCGATCGGACCGGACCTGTACCGCTTCTACCGTTCGATCGGCATCAACCTCAAGCAGCTCTATGGCCAGACGGAAACCAGCGTGTACGTCTGCAAGCAGCCGGACGGCCGCGCCAAGCTGGACTCGGTCGGCCGGCCGTTGCCTGGCGTGGAAATCAGGATCGCCGGCAACGGGGAAGTCCAGGTCAGGACGCCCGGCATGCTCAAGGAGTACTACAAACGGCCGGACGCCACCGCGGAATCCATATCCGCCGACGGCTACTTCCTGACCGGCGACGCCGGCTTCTTCGACGCCGATGGCGACCTGAAGATCATCGATCGCGCCAGCGACGTCGGCATGCTGGCCGACGACTCGATATTTGCGCCGCAGTTCATCGAGAACAAACTCAAGTTCTTCCCCTACATCAAGGAAGCGGTCTGCTTCGGCGA
>WNFL01032414.1_pt3 | contig 26388 bp, 37 predicted proteins | sample 5400361 | NCBI WGS metagenome assembly WNFL01 (sample SAMN13153351, study PRJNA577476) | soil metagenome | isolation source: 40 cm soil on Douglas fir-dominated hillslope | place: USA:California | collected 2013-09-17
CCGCCGGTTTCTGCCCGTTCGCCTCATGTCCCATTTCCTTCTGTAGCCTGCTTGCCTCTCGACACATGAGAAGTAAGCACCGAGACCCCATTCCCCGTTCCTAGTTGTTCGGCTCAGCAGTGTGCATTCCTTTTGTACTTCGTCTCTCGAGGACGTTTATGCTTTGTACCCTTTGTTCTGCCTTGCTCCTGACCACATCTTTGACCGCTTTTTTCTGACTCTTCGTTCCTGGACTCATATCACCGTCCATCTTCGATTTACATGTATATAAGACCATGTAGTCGATGGTATGGGTCGTCAGTCAGATAATCAACCCGGGCCAGCTACTGCCATTTTGCTGCCTCATTCCTCGTCCCCTCCCTTCGTTCAGCCCGCACAACAGGACTGTTATTCAGTGGACCCATTAGCGAAAATTTCGGGAAGATTCCGTCAGCCCAAGGAGTCAGCATCCTAATAGGGAGGATCGTCGCTCTTGACATCTCCGCTTCACCAGTGAATCTACAGGTTATACCATCACCTATGGTCCCGAGGGGCATGTCAACACGAAGGACGTCCCCACGGTGGCAATATTTTCGGTGTTTCCATCTTGGCGATCGAGGCTGGTACATTCGCGGGTCAACGCCACCACAATTGACGCTTATTTGGCCGGTGAGGTCTTCAACTCACGTCTCGCCAACCATTGCGCCATTCTCCTTCTGGCGAAAGCACAAGAAGGACCCGACTGCCAATATACGTGCGACGCACCATCTCCGGACCTTCCCGTTGAGCACTTCCTCTTTTGCTTCACCCCTCGACCCTGTTGGGAAAATCATCCAAGACCAGGAAATCGACAGGTCCAACGTTCACAAAATTGTCCTCGTCGGTGGTTCGATGTCATATCCCTGATTACCAAGCAGGTCTGTGACTCCCTCAACAGCAAGGAGCCAAACAAGGCGATCAGTTCCGACGAAGGCAACCACCTCGATGCCTGCCATTCTCTCGGTTGATTCCTGACACCGCGCCGCTCTCGACTATATGTTCTGTTCTACCCCCAACACATTTTTCACGGATTTGTGTTGACAATTGCTCTGCAATATCGAGACTGTTGGTGGGGTCGTGACCCTACAAGCGCACGACTGTCCCGACAAAGAAGCCGGATATCTTCCCAACGATACTCGGGTCGCCACCCCTGATCTCGTCAGAGTATCTAATTCGAAAACAAGCAAATTGAAAGTTCTACAAGGCAGCACCACATAGATGGGCACATTTCTTCGATTTCCCTTTGTGGAAAGCGTCGAGCGTGGTGGTTACGGCCACTGAAATGACAGCAGTCATCCGGCCACTGCTTGCCTTCTCTCCCGATGTCCCGTGGGCCCCTAAATCACCGCATAGCGATCAAACATGGCGTCTCAGCGAGCCAAGACTGAGAACCAGTGAGCACCTCGACGGCTCCTCCTGCCGTGCTTCGCTCCAAGTTAGGTCCTGACCGCTGTTTTTGGGCAACATATAGTTAATTGCATTGTCCTATAAGCTGGAGTAATTCGGAGATAGAACTACTGAGGACAGACGCAGATGTAGACCCCACGCAGCGCCTGTATGGCTCCATTACGTCCCGTGCGTAGTATCGGGAGGATCGAATTTCCCAGACACAATATTAATATGCATGCTCGTGGCAGTCAGGGACGGGATCAAGAAAGTGTATATAGTGTATATTGCTACTGTCCTCGGTGAGTCCACGTGGTTTGGTGGGGACCAAATGCATCTTGGTCACTTTCGATTTAGAGGACGACAGGTTTCTGCTCGAGGATCTGTAGCCGAGTTTGACGAGTATTTATAGAGCACAGAACTTGTTGCCTTGAATAATATGTTGATTCACCAATTTCCGATAACCTAGCTCTTTGGTAACAAATATTATACCAAAAGAAGGACATTACCACCGTTATAGCACACCAAGGAAAATATTCTACCATCGAGCCAAGGTTGAGACAATGAACATGAATAAACTGATCGAGCAATCCGCGCAATGCGCGATACTAAAGCCATATATGAAGTTGTAATTGAGGCACGAATCACGAGATTAGAGCTAGCCTGGTTCAAGCAATGAAAATGGAAAACTGTTCCGAATAGCAAACAGACTCCCCACATCATGTGCGGTCGCGCTTGATCCGCTGAAAAATACCTCAAACATGAGTAGCGGTCAATAAGTGCTCCGTGAAGAGTAAATACCTTGGTCTTTCTCTTTTCTTTGATTTCATCCCCGTTTTCGCCATCAAACTCGAAGGCTTTTCGTTTCTTAGAAACGTTCTGGCCAACTGCTGGACGTCTTCTCAGCGCCCGTGGAATACACTCCTGTCCTTCCCCTTCTATCTCATTCGGCGAGAGGTCCCGGACAGAGGGTCGCGCCTGAGCTACAGTCGGTTGTACCACCACTATCCGACCTTTCTTGATCTTCAGGACCCCAGCTACCGCCAGGCACGCTTTGCATGTCTTGGCATGCTCGTACCAATTATTTTTAGTAATATAGCGGGAGCTGCGACCTCAAACATCAGTACTTTACGGCACCACTGCCTCTTAGCAACATACCAAAGACATTCTACCTTTATGGCTTTAAGATGCTGTACCAGGTTGTCACGAGTTGTATAACATTGCCGACTGTCATAACGTGAGAGGTAAATCCCACTTCATCAATGAAAGCAGACACACCAAAGCGGACAACCCCACGTCTTGAGGTCGAGATGCTTGTACATGATATGGGCAAGCAGCCGGTCACGGCGATCTCTCTTTCCACATTCAATGCACTTGGAAGTGTTGCCGTCTTTCATGATTTTATCCAGACCCTGGTTGCGGGAATCAGCCCCTTCTGCCTCAGCTATCTTCAATAGCCTTGCTAATTCTTTCTTTTTTTCAGCCCTACCGGAGATCCCCGGACACTGGAGATCGTCCGCTAGTGCACCAGCGGCGGCGTTGGCCTCACGGCTTGAGTTATAGGATCCGTTAACGGGATGAACGACCAGTCAGTTGATCGGAAAATATTACTCACCCGCCACCCTCACTCTTGCTTTCCGAGATCGACGTGGATAGGTTTCCCAACTGCGCTTGCCTGGAGTTGAGTTAGTACACAGCCGACGGCCATAGAGTGGCGACGACAAACTCGGTAGAAATGGCAGAAGATAGTTCCTCTTCTCCCTCATCCCCCTCAAGAGCATTATGTTCGCCATCCTTGACGGGCGGTGAAAATTTTGCGAAATAATATCGACTACAGGTGTAAATACCTTGAAGAGGCGTAGAATGCATGAAAACGTACTCAAATAACCCTGTGGTGTTTTCTAAGAGGAATGGTTGCTCTCTTTCTATTTCGGGGTCCTCTCCACCTAACAGAGTTGAAAAAGGCTCAGGCGCATTGATACCGACGGACAAAGCCGAACAAACTGATCCCGGCGTGTAGTATGGTGTGGTACCATTGGTCGAGGGGGGCAACGTCTCGATGTCAAATTGAAAGAGGTACCGATTGACTCCGTCGGTTTGAGAGCTGATCAAGAAAGTCAGGAGCGCGATACAAGAATGTAAAGAGAGTAGCATACGTGCTTGGTCCACCAAAGGGTATGAGGTGGGAGAGGTTCGGGATGGAGGCTAAAGGGACCTTGGTGAGCTGGGCAAGATATATGTTGATATCGAAGCTTACCTTGGGCAGAGTCAGGAGCCTCGTTGGAAATGATCGATGTGAACTCGAGGTAGTGCCAATCTCCGTTGAAGTAACACTTGGGTCAGCCCCTTGATTGTTGTAGGAAGTAGTTACGTGAGTCATAACTCGGACGGGGAACGCCTGGGTCAGCTCACAAACTCTGTCAACTAGTCCCACCGACTCATCACCATAGGCCCCGTCATCATCATAAAGAAAATGCGTGAGGTCGAAGAAGTCGTCCTAGATGCATGACAATGAGCACAACATGAAGATGGCACAGATTAACACGAGGAATGTCAAGTGGGGGACCTGAATGAAAATAAAGTCTCAGAGGGGAAGCTGGGACACTTACAGAAATATTCTGCGATGTTGATATGTGGCTGCTCGTCTCAACCACGCCGGCGTCGACAGGGTTTGTGTCGAGGCTACCCATAATGGTGATCTAATGCGTAATAAAGACCTTGGAAAGACTTTCGAGAGCGTTTTGGAAGGAGATCTTGCGCTAGCGCAGACGGGGTGAGGTCGAAGACAGAGTCCAAGGGGCAAAGACTGGCAAACCTGGCTGCGACTCCAACCTGTTTGGGTGGCTGCCAGTCGGATCAATCGAATATTCTCGAGCTTTCGAAGCTGGCCTGAAGAATGGCTAATCCAGCTGTTGGCCCCCTCGGCAACAAGGAACATGACTGAATGACGAAGTAGATACCCAGAGTGCAGGCGCGTTTGCGGCACCTACGGAGGAGATTTGATTTCCTTTCTGACCTTGAGGTGCCATTTCGGCGAAGTAGTTGAAACCTGTTGGCCGCTCTCCACTGAACACCAGGCGCACCATGATCGCGAGAAATTTACGCGTCCCATTAAATACAAATCCGATTCTGTTGATATTTATGACCAGCAGGGGATATCCCATTGATTTTCGATTAATCCTAACATGCCCATCGCTACCGCTTGATCCATCACCTGCGGAAGCTCAAACCCGCGATTTGATAGTGCCAAAGGCATTGCATGTGGCTAAAACACGTGAATACTGCGCAATGGCGCGCTTTACGCGAGCGTATGGCCTATTCCTGGTTCTCCCCGGAACCTGGATTGTGGCGGGAAAAGACGGATGGCCAAAGATGCAGATATAAAACGACATAAGAAATGCACCGTAGGACTTCCTCGAGCACCGATGGTTTCTTGACCCACGTCTCCGTGTTCCTCTTCGCCTGGGACCTTTATTGACCAGCCTCCACGGGAGATGTGCGGGTCATTTCTCGCGCAAATCAAACGACCTCAAGAATGTGGACCGAGCCGTAATGCGTACATCCGAACCAGAGGTGTAGAGACGGGTTTCGGTCCTGCGCTCCCGACGTAGTGACAATTCATGACAATCCGTTCAGCTTGCGCACGACTACTTGAACTTGCTGTCAAAGGCGGATTGAATAGGCGGTGGTCTTTAGTATTGTTACCGCGACTTTATAGCCCACGGCGATTGATGCCCCAGCGAAAGCAAGCAATACATCGACGCTTCGAGTGAAAACGGGGGTTATTGTCAATGCGGGTTACTAGGTTGGTCAGCTCCACCCAATAGGTCATACACAGCTCAATGCTGAAAGAGTCAATGCTTCTTTTTGCTGAGTTTTCCTTGGTTTGCCCCCGCACCTATCTCTAATCCGACGAGGCGAACCGGAATAGGAATTTCTTTACACTGTGGCCTACTTGTACTCATGTTGATTATTTTTGCACCCCAGTTATCGAGAAGCCGTCTCCGCCGAGCCGTGCGTGCTGTGTAATGGTACGTTCCCGCGCACCCATTAGACCCGCACCCGTTGAACCCGATTGAAGACCGTGTCGCCCTATCCGAGCTCGTGGTGACCCGTTCAACCAATCGATTAAGGGAGCATTTATCGCTTCTAATGGAGGGACCGCGTGACAGAAGGGAACAGGAAATACAGTAATGTCGAAGAGGTGAGTAGAAGAGGGTGATCAGTAGGTCTGCCAAGGAAAAAATATTGCAAGGGAATATTTCGACCATTCAAGGTGTCGTAGTTATATTGATAGCAGAAAGGTGGTGGTGCAGGGAGGCAGAGTCCTGCGGTGCCCTTTCCGCGGGGCCTGGAGTGAGCGCGAGCCAGTGATGTCCAGGAGTTCGATGATCACGTCCTGTAAGTACAGGCTGAAATTGCACGCTGACATCTTATGGTATTCGCATTCTACATCACACAGTATAGCCTCAGAAAGACTGGACGTATCAAATATATCACAAGCACGTGAAGCGAGCACACGAGCACAAACGCCCCAAGATAGAGTGCAGACGGGATGGTTAACCAGTGTCGTCATCAGGGGCGATATGATTAGGCCGGGGAGGTTACTGTGACGATTCACCCTCATTGTAATGTCTCGTACAATCACGGGAGTATCCATATTCAATTTTCAGTACATTGTGACTACGTGGTGGCCTTCGCCGATAGATCGGGCAGAGTGGAATAACATCTACAGCTAGTACTCGAAAATCATGCAAATTGAACGGCGCAATGTTATGGCCTCTACAAGACAACACGACGGAGATGGAATGCCCACAAAGCTTAGGCGCAGGGGAGTCCAAGATCTGGAGCAAGTACTAGATGCAACGTTCAGGGCAATGCACAGCGATCGATTTGAACTCAACGGGATAGGACTTGTTCTCATCTTGTCTTCTCCTGAGCACTGACTTTGAGATTGGACTGCCTGTTTAACGTTTCGCTCTTGTCCTCCACCATCCAACTCATTGCATGCACGTTGCACATTGAGCGAACAATGACGCTGCTCAATGAGCTTCCGCTGGAAATAATCGACTATATCGCCTCTCTTTGCGACCCTCTTGTCATCGCAAGAGACGTACCAATAGATGACCTCAAAAATCTTGCTCTGGTTTCGCGCGTTTTTACGCCCATCGCACAGCGCCGTCTCTTCTGGAGTGTTTCCTTTCTTTTTCATTACGAAGAACCCTCCGAGTATACATCCGGGCGGGAAATCTTTCTGGGCATCGGACATGAAGCAGTGGAGACTGCCAAATCACCATGTCTGTGTCACCTCGTTCGTGCGGTTAATTTCAGGCAACCTATATACCCTGCCCTCTTGGACGAGAGTTTGATAATCCCGGCGTATAATTTGCGCGCCTGCCTCCGTCTTTTGACAAATGTGAGGAGTATTCCCCTATTTAGGGTGGCGATCAATCCCAATACATTCTCTGCCGTTGCAGAGATTGCATCTCGGGAAGGATCTTCTCTCCACATCCATCAGTGTCGAATCATTCCTGGCACACCGTTGCCGTTCCTTCAAAGACCTTTTCGCCTTCGAGAGTTTACGTTAAGCCGAAATTCCTCCGAAAGAGAGATGAGTGAGGATTACTGCGTGGATAAACTTGGTCGAGCGCTCCTACGTTGTTCGGCCACCACGCTGCAGAAAGTTGAGCTGCGACTCCGCCAACCGCAGTTTCAAGACCTCCTCGACGGCATGCACTTACCCAAGCTCTCAAACCTCTCAATAGAACATTTAACCACCCCGGAACTCTCATCCGACCTTTCATCTGTTAGTCAGTTTCTCTGTCACCACCCGACTATCCAGCAACTCCGGTTTCATGGCCACTCAACACTGGAGATTCCCCCCTCTTCCATATCTTCTCCTCGCCTGCGATTAATTCGTTCCAATAGTGCAGCTTTGCCAAAGGTCCGGACCCCCTGCCCCACGGTGCGTTCACTATGGGTTGACATCTTGGACAAAATCGATTGGTATGACGTAGAAGTCTTTAATGAGGTTCTTCCTCGATGTTTCCTAGGACTTCGCCACCTAGTATTTCTCGGGTCGCCACTATCCGGGGACCCGTTCAATTGTATCTCCACGGCGGCACTCCTTCCATATGTAATAGGACATTTTGGAAATCTTCAGAGTATCTATCTCTCGCTCGATGATAAGGTCGGTTCACATGACATCTGTTTCTGCCAATGTGTCACTGGAGACTAAACGACGCGCTACCCTTCTTATTCTAGGAGATGGAAGACGTGGTCAAACAACTCTGTCTTCTTAAATCACTGAGGTCGCTCATTCTCCGGTTTGGTGGTCGGAACGCGGGCTACCCGCCTAGGGCGAGCTTGACCCGCTGCGTGACGGTCCTTTCTTGGTCATGTAGCGACCTAGAGCTGATCACCATTATTGAAACTAAAGTTCATTTCACCAAGCGGCTCTGGGTGGTCGATGAGGATAGCAGCAGGACGTCGGATAGGGCGCGTGGACAGTGGCAACAGGAGTTGTACCTCCCGTTTTCTATATGGGAGAAGGGGTATGCTACAGAGTTTGAGGGGCAGTGTACATAGAGCTTGTACAAAGGACCAAAATTGTGGTCGCAGATCTTCATCTTGTCTTACGCCACAATCTAGCCCGATTAACGCCTCGTGATTAATTACTGAGCCAGTCTCCAGCTGATTAGATCGTGTTGCTCACATGATAAACAAAGCTTTACCCCTTGATGAGCGAAAGAGTTTTGCATTCACTCCACACGCCGTCACAGGTGGTGGAATATGCGTACCATGGTTTGGCTCCTGAGGTAGCTGGACTCAAGGTCCACATCAACCACGAAGGGCCTGTGAGACGCTTGCAAGAAGGCCATTTCTTCGCCGGCCTTGACAAACACCAACTGGTGGCCCTGGAGTCTCGCTCGACATTCCTCTTGAGACATGAATATCATTAAATAATTGTGGGGGTAATTGCTTTGTGTCCTGATAGCGTGCCCAAATGAGTAGCCCTGACATCGATGGGTTCCGAACTACCGAGCTTCTGCACTATTGTTTGAGGGGAAGTATCCTTAGCTGCTGCTATATAATAAATTCATAATATAAGGATTCATTTGGATTTGATCTCGTATTCTGTTTACGCAAGGAACGGGTATATCCAAACAGACGGGATAGATCTGCAGTACATTAAAATAAAAGAAACACAAGCATTCCTTCCGTGAACAAACTCATCACAGAGTACCCAATGAGATACAAGGGATACAAAAATGTATCAAGGAGCGATTTCGGCCTCACCTTCGATGTTCAGCCCCAGTGCTCCATTGGGTGGTGGCGGTGGTGATGGCGGAAGGCCCTTGGGTTCTTTCTTTTTGACGATTTGTACTTGTCTGTTGTAAATGTAAGGTTTACCATGCTCGAGGTCCACTTGGGTGGATGCTCGGGCGTCTCGGGACCGCCTTCGATCCCCGATCCAAGAGTTCAAGCGCGCACGCATCTTGGCCGCTTCCTTTTCGAAATTCCAAACTTGTTCTCTAGCCTGAACCTCGCGCTCTACCCGACTTTGTAGCGACTTTTCGTGGGCGCCCTCGGAAGGACGCTGGACGGGCAAGGAGGGAAGGTCGATGTTGGTACCGGTGTCGGGGATACCACGATTACCACCGCGTGCGTCGACATGAGCAGTACGGTTGTAATTCCAAGTATCGAAGAAGTTGTCATCCCAGTTTCGAGCCGCGGCGACGATCCAGAGGGTCGGGAGGAATAAGAACGTTAGGCAAAGCCAACCGAGCCACGCCCAGCCCATTAGTGCCTGAAGGACCCGGCAAGGTGAAAACATGATGCACCAGCTCAAATCAGGCCAGACGGCCTACGCGTGTTTGTCAGTCTACAGTCGAATATCCAAATCAGGTAGGAGACAGTCCTGAGACACGCACACTCGCTGCGCTTGCTCCACCAAGCCAAAGCATCCACAAGAGGAAGAGGAAGCTAACTTCAAACCAGTTTCGCGAGCTATATCCTGACGTTTTGCGGGAGCGGATGGTGGTGCACCTGTAAAAAAGATTAATAATTCCCCTCTGGCGAGAGGGAGCTGCAAGATAACTCACATGAAGATGGAGAAGCCAAAGCCAAGGATGGAAGATACGAGCAGCTCGACAACTGAGCCATCTGAAGAAATGGATGAGTTGTTGTCGTGCGAATGATAAACAGTTAAAAGGTATTGGCCGTTGGCTGATATGGAATAAAGTACAAGCCCAGACGTGGGTCAGACGCACCGTAAAAGGGCAACCCGTTCATCAGGTCGCCCTTGGCCCTCGGTGTTAAGGTGTAGGCTAATCTGACGACGCAAAATATAAAAAGAAAAAAGGACCACAGGCCCAGCAGGAGATAGAGGACAAGGCGGATGAGAGGAGCATTGCCCTTGACAGCGCTTGTCGTTGTCGGAGGCGACATTCCTGGCAACTGAATATCAGGAAGAGGAGGAGGGAAATCTTAGAAGGAGAAAGGGAAAGGTGGGAAGGTGGGAAGGTGGACACGACGCCAGCGCGGAACAAGGAAGACGCGGGCGCGCGGGCGCGGAACAAGTCGGGGACGGGAATGGGAACGGGAGGGGGAGAGAAAGAAAGCTAACTTATGCTTTGTTAGGATAACTAAAGTATGCATGGCATAGCATAGCATAGCATAGATCAGGCCCATATATGGAAGTCTATAGATTGATCTATTCTATCCGCCTGACTCCCTCTGCCAATTTCTTCAAATTCTCCCAATCCGCACTTCCTCTGCACATCCCCGCGAACACACCGTCCGGCCGACTAATCAATATACGGGGTGAATCAAACTCGAGAATCTGACCGTGACCCAGGACGAGAATACGGTCATAGTCAATAATGGTGCGCAGTCGGTGAGCAATTGTGATGACGGTTGCATCTCCGAGCTCCTCACGGATGGTGTATTGGATCTAAATGAGATCCTATATTAGCATCCGTGAGTTGTGCTGTGTGAATTGGTGTACGAACCCGATCATCTAGGTCAAGGTCAATGGCCGACGTAGCCTCGTCTGTGAGCACCACCTGAGTGCGACGGAGCATAGCTCTCGCCAACGCGAGTAGCTGCCGCTGACCCGCACTGAGACTCCCTCCTCCTACTGCAATCGGCGCGTCCAAGCTCTCGATTTGGATCCGTTTCGCAGGTTGCGACCCTTCCGCTTCGGTGTGGCTCGCGGCTAAATGACATCTCCTCAGCACGTCCCAGCATTCTCGGTCAGAATGCTCGTCAAATGGGTCCAAGTTGGAACGCACGGCTACCCGGTCATTAGTTCCAAAGCTCGGAAAGCGAACTGGCAATATGCTCACTTCCTTCAAAGAGCGCCACATCTTGACTAACAACAGTCTATTAGAGGGATCGGGAATCAATACCGACAGTCACTCATCTGTTGGGACTTACAATACTGGTGCGCAGGTCCTCCAGTCCTATGGTCGAGATATCTATGCCGTCGATGCTATTAAACCGAAGATCAGCATCTTTACACAGCCATACAGAATGAGATACCCACATAATCCGGCCCCTGTGAGCTTCAACAACCCTCAGGAATGCCGAGCAAAGTGTTGTCTTCCCACTCCCGGTGCGGCCAACTACTCCAATCTTCTCTCCTGGTTTGATCTCGAATGACAGACCACGTAATACATCAGGTGACATTTCAGAGTAGCGAGCCCATAAATCCTCGACGGTGATTCCGGAGTGAGACGATGGCCAATACGCGGGCGGTCTCTTTCCTTCAATAATAGCCGGAGCCTCTTGAGGTACCTCCAGATACTCGCTGAGACGTTCGACGGAATTGAAGTCAAGCTCGACCTGGGCCAGGACCCTAGAAAAGTAAGGCCTCCCGCACACAGACAGAAGGAATCGACGTACCTGACTAGCTGTCGACTGGCTTCGGCAAATACCCCAGCCTGCACAATCACAACGGCTGCGTAACCGTTCGAAACTTGAGCAGTCAAGGCGAACAGTGTCGTAAGGTAAACAACTACGGAACCCAGGCAATCATACCGCCATCTCAACCAAAAAGAGACCAGCCTAAGGTACCGTCAACAGGTGGAAGAAGACGAGTGAATTAAATTTCTCACCAGTAACTATGATCAAATGATTGGAACACGTCGACCCGCTTGTAGAATCTGTCCTGATATCGCTGTTCAACCCCATAGGCGCGTACGTGAATGAGGCCCCGCAATAGCTCATCGAACCCAGCAAAGGCAGGTGAAAGGGAGATACTCTCCAACCGCCGTAGATCTCTAGACGTGCGAACGTAGGGCGGGGCGAGCCGAATATACAGCCACGCAATGAAGAGTGCGACCGGTGTGAAAAGGGGGACGATCCATACGATCACTCCAAATGAGGTGATGAATGAGAGAACCCCATCCAGCGCACCTCGAGCAGAGTTGTTGACGGCTCCGTCCACGGCCCCGATATCCGAGACGAACCTGTTGAGAATGCGACCGACGGGGGTGACATCGAAGAAACGCGAAGGGGCATGAGAGAGGCGGCGAAGCATCTTCTGGAAGAGTGTCCTTGAGGCTTGTAGAGACGAATAATATCCAAGGGCCATGAATGCAAGTACAGTGGTAGCCCCCATGACTGAGATAGCCAGGTACATCAAGAGCCACGGTTTAACGTTCTGATCAGGGGGAGGGAAATCGTCGATGATGGGCACCTTCGACACATTGAAGGACGCCCTATCTTTTCCCGCCGGATACACAGTGAACAGACCAAGGATTGAAGAGGGAGCAGGGGAGACCTTGTCGTAGGCTTCACCCCATTTCGACAAGTAAAATTGATTCGCGATGTTGATGAGCCGGAGCCCCAACATGAAAAATAGGGTGAGCGCCCAAGTCCAGTACCCGGCTGCTCGAGCATAAGTAAGGTAGGTCTTGACCGACACCTGCCCTTCCGCTCTCGCCTCCTCTTCCACGAGTTTTCCGAGTTGAGCGTCGGAGAGTCTCCACGAAGGGATCACCTTGTTTGTGGCACCTTCGGCGGTCAAAGGGGTGGCCGTCTTCCCATCACCCGCATTTGCATCTGCTTCATTGAATTCGACTTCTTTGTCTTTGACTTCTTTGTCTTCATGTACCAGCGCATCTTGCTCCTTCAATACTTGTGATAGGTAACCTCCTGCCATGAGTTCCGCCACTGATCCCTGCTTGGTTACCCTCCCACCAGAGATTTCCACCAGAAAGCTTGCCACCGACAGACACAAGCTGACATGGTGCGTCACCAGAATGAGTGTTCTTCCCCGAGTGAGCTCCCCTGACAAGCATTTCTCGACCAAATGCCGCGCCGTGTGCATATCAACAGCAGCGAGAGGATCGTCAAGCAGGATCGTGGTGGCAGGGGAGTACAGTGCACGGGCGAGGGCAACCCGCGCCTTCTGTCCACCAGACAGAGCAACGCCCTTCTCTCCAATTTCGGTCATGTCACCCGCCGGAAAGATAGAGAGATCTTGATCCAGTGCACACGCTTCTACAACAGTTTCGTATCTCTGCTCGTCGTAGCCTTGAGGCGAGCCGTAGATGATATTGTCCCGAACGGTCGCATGTTCTAACCAAGGGCTCTGGGCGCAGTACGCGATCTGATGCCGTGATTTATCCATGTGAATAACTCCTTTTGTTAAGTGCATTTCTGAGGGGATTGCATGAGAAAAAGACCTATTCCAAAATACTGGCCCAAAACATACCTCCGAGCAAGCCTACGAGGAACGCCGTCTTTCCAGCACCAGTGGGACCCGTTACTAATGTCAGACAACCGTGAGGGATACTGGTTGTAAGATCTTGCAGCTTGAAGGACGTGGAGGAGGTTTGGTCCTCCTCTACAGGACGATGCCACTCTAAAGAAGCGTTTTCGTAACCAATCTTGCTCTCCTGCTCTTGACATCCTTCTCGCTTGAGAGACGAAGCCCATTCCGGCACCTCTTCTTCACACAGAAAGGCTTCAATGCGTTGCATTGACACATAGGCTAAAACTGATGTTTGAAACCAATGCCTGCAATAGCTCGAGGAACATACCATGGAAGAGGGCAAAGATATGACCAGGTAATGTGGTCATGGGACCTTGGAGCTGCGAGAAAAGAGAAATGGCAGTGAACGCTCTTGAGACAGTGAGACGCCCTCCGGCGATGAGAGTGTAAGTCATAAAAGAGGCCAATGCAGTTGCAGAGGGAATCCATGTCCTATCATAGCGATGGCGGTGAGAGACTAGAAGTGAATAAGAGAAAACGACTCACCAGACGAAGGCTAGCATGGTGGAACAGATATTTTCCTTCACCCTCCAGCGCAGCTCTTCCTCTCGAGCCACATTAACCCGGTTAGCCCAATGGTTTTCCCAACCCATATATTTGAGGAAGCGAATCGATTGGAAGAGCTCATTCACACCCGTCATTCGACGGTCGCGTGCTTTCCACGAGAAACGCGTGATCTAGACGCTAGTTAAATGATGTAAGAAAATTTGGGGCATGAGAACCCACGTAGATATTCCAGCGAAGGAGGGGCCAGCTAATGAGATAAGCCGAAAGTATTACTGCCACCCCTGCGAACGCACTCAACCCTAAGATGCTAATAAAATAATGAGAACATATCATAAACCGTGACGGGGGCAGTACTCACGATTGGAGGAAAACCAGAGCGATGGTCAAACGGACTGGGGCGCCAAAAAGTGGTGAGAACTCCCAAAACCGTTGAGCGACGGCATATGCATCTCCTTGCATCAGATTTACTACCTTTCCCAAATCTGCACTCTTTTCTTCCTGTTTCTCACTTCCTTCATTGACTTTTCCACTCAAATCTCGCCTCTTCAGTGCTTTGTAGTGTAGTGCACAAAATATTTGTCCTCTGGTACGCTCATAGCATCGCCTTGTGTGCCAGCCTTGGAATAGGTCACATTGGGCAAAGGTGAGATGGGCAATGAAGGTGACCAGGGCCCAATAGTGGGCATTAACGAAGGCACCCGGTTGAGATGGATCTTCCAACACAGCCAATATCTGCTTAAGGGCATATGGTGGAATAAACCCAGCAACCGACTTGTACATCTCGATGGCGATGTCGAGGATGATATCGAGGGAGTTTGAAGCAAAGAGGAACCGTAGAAGTGAGTGCTTTGGATGTTCCTGAGTGTACCGAATGTACTTGTTGAACAGGTTGGCATGAAGGAAGTATGGAGATAGTGTCCAGACGTCTGTGGCATTAAGAGTGCGTTGAGAAGATAGGGGGAACAACGCTGAGACGAAAGAAAATGTGATCCAGTCCCAAAATGTGGCCGCATCTTCAGGTCCCGAAGTATCAGAATTTGGAGTAGAATGCGGTTGTCCAACCCCACGGCTGGGAAGCACTGCGCGCAAAGGGTACGTTCCGGCTATCCAGGAAGCAGTGAAGGGAATCAGCGCCATAATAAGGCCAATGGCGATTGTAATGACTGGCGGACGTCCTCGTGCATGCGTTTCAAGGTACAAGTTGCAGATTACTACGAGCGAGAATATGGTTTGGCTCCCGTAGAAAAGGATATTTCCGATAGGGGCTGTTTGTGGTGGATGAATGAGAAGCCGGATTGCCATGTAGAACTGAGATTGGTGAATATATGGGACTCCCATGAATCAACGATGGTGACTCACCCATGCAAGCGTTGTTATAAAGCTGACGTTGAAGTTGGTGTGGTCAGGACGGAACGGAATTGGAAGAAGTATAATGGACTGGAGGAGCCACATCAGGCAGCTGAGGAGGATTAACGCCCAACGTTTCCAACTGGGAACGCTGACCAGGACAGGGTCAGTGGCATCATATTCAGCGACATCCTCCAGCTGTAAGAAATCGCGAAATGGACGAGTGAGCCAAGACGGGATCGATTTGAGAGGCCGTATATGCTGGACGAGATCAACGAGGAGTGTGCACAAGAAAAACACGATTGGTAATAATAGCAACCCTGTATAGACACAGGCCGGGACCAGTTGCCCTGGCTGGGAAGGCGTCAATATCTGCGGGTGCGAACTGAGGGGGTCACAGAAGCAGCAACTGCAAAAGTCGAATTCGAGGTGAGGGCTCAAACTCGATGAGCTCGAGAAGCCTAAGAAGCGTCTACTGCTGGTGCGCTAGCACAACACGTATCCCACTGAGGAGACATGATTGCAAGGCGTGATTATGATATATTTCGGGCAATGAAATTCGTCACAAAATCCATATCCATGCGTCCTCGAGAAGGCTGGAATTGGTAAACCTGGCGGAATTGGCTTGAGATATGGCCACCACTCCTACAGAGACAGAAATTGGGAAAATATTGACGAGAACGAAACGCACCCCAGTGGTAGAGCAGGACATCGGGTCAGGTTTAAGTTCCAAACAAAGCACTTAGAAGCCACCACTTCCCTGCATGAGTAGCCGAGACGCTCTGGTACGCCCAATCTACATTGCAAGAATATGCTGCTGACCACTAGTATCTAGTTTGCTAGTGGCCGTGACGAGGTCGTCGAAGTGAATCAACGCGCTCTCATCGACAAAGTCCTTGCGCGGTATTCCGGCGAACACACCGTCTTCAGAGAACTCCTACAGAATGCCGACGATGCAGGTGCTACAGCAGCCGAAATCGTATTCGAAACTCGGTCATTCCTTGACCAGAAACCTGTCAGCGAGATGCGACTCCCCGATCTCAAAGAGGAAATTGTGTGTAACGCCTGCTTGTGATGAGAGACATGCCTTTACGTGTACTCCTCCTAGGTACACCAATGGCGTTTCCGCAACAACGGCGCGGTCTTCAGGGACGAGGATTGGAATCGCCTGAAGAAGATTGGTACGCGCGTCCACTATGTTGCTTACACGCCCACACTGACTTCCCCCGCAGCCGAGGGTAATCCAGATGAACAGAAGATAGGCGCCTTTGGTGTCGGTAAGCAGGGACACGTCATTTATTAGCAAGTTGAAATGCTAATGCAAGCCAACAGGATTTTACAGGTTAGAATTAGACCTGAAGTTGACACTAATATGTACTAACGCTCAATCTAGCTTGTTCTCAATCACAGAGGAGCCATTTGTCAAGTCCGGGAATCAATGGATGGGATTCTACTGGAAAGACAAGAAAGATCAGCTATTTGCACGGCGTGGGAATCTTCCGGAAGCCGATTACAGCGCTTGGACGTCTTTCGAAATGGGTCTCCGAGAACCTGCACCACTGCCCGCCCGACCTCTAGACCTTGCTCGTTTTCTAGCCTCGAGCATTACTTTCATGACCAACCTCCGTGAAGTTAGCCTCGTCTTCAATGATAAGAAGCTGGTTCACTTGACTAAGGATGCCAACAAACCAATCGACGTTGCGATTCCCAGGGATATGCTCAGTAAAGCCACGACTCCTAAACGGACGATGGTGGTCAGAAAGGTGACCTCAACGCCTTTGCATATCACCGCAACTGTCCTTCGTTGGGTATATGCAACTGGCAGCGAACGCTTGGTACCAACAAACCCTCTACCTCCGAAGCCGGCGTCTATCTCCCCCAACTTCTTTTCTTCATTCCTATCATCCTTCGTAGCACCTTCACCTTCCAGAACGCCAGAGCCGCCCCTATTTCCTCAAGAGTCCAATACTGAGCTGCTGGCGAGTACGGAATCATCTGTCGTGCTGAGCGTGTTTTCAGCCCAGGTGGATGTCAATCTCGACCAGAAAATGCTCACGGAGCTCGAACGCGCTACGAAGAAGCGACCACCAAGAACAACAACATATTCTTTAATTTATGTACGTACTTTTATTATAGGAATGATTTTTTGCTAAAATCACGATATCTAGACTGGAAAGGACGAATTCGAAGCAAGTCAGAAGCAAGATTCCGCTGATCCACGGAATGCTGGCGGTATATTCCAAGGCTTGCGAGCCGATTTGGAAGGGTGATTGTCCCATGTTGTTTGTGAATGTCTCTTACACCTATCATTTACAGCGCAAACACTGCTCGCGTTTTTATCGTGAGTCTTAAACATGGTAGGGTTACGGCTTGCTCACGCTGTCTTAGGGCCACGCTACCGGACAGACCACTGGAATAGGGGGCCACATGGCAGCAAGATTTATTCCCACCGTCGAGCGAGAGTCAATCGACCTGGTGTAAGTCCTATGAATGTTCCATCGACCTCTCTTGAACCAATGGTAATCACAGTGACCGCAACGTCTCAATATGGAACGTCGAATTGCTCCATGTTGGAGGTTTCTTATCTCGGATTGCCTATGAGACAGAGCTAGCGACTGTCAAACGGTTATACGATGCAGCAGTAAAGAATTCGGTGAACATGGCAGACCCAGAGCTCCACAAATGGCTCCTCAATCGGTGTCTCCATGCAATGAAATTTTTCATCTTCCGCCCTTCGACCCCGTCCCCCGAAGTCTCGAACATCCTTTCACTTGCTTTCTTCGGGGCCTCTCCCCACTTCAACATTTACTCGTCGGTCGGAGTTCGAAATGCCAGCGATGTTCGAGTGATGAATCCCGAGATGAAGGGTTTCATCAAACAGCTGCCAACGCTCCCAGAAGAAATTAAAACTGGGGCGAGCGAAATGATTGCAGTGTTGCAGAACAAGCACATGATACGCCAAATCATGCTCGAAGACGTTATGACAGAGTTGAGAGGGAGGTGTTTGGAGGAGGCAGAAATGGTTCAATGCAGCAAATGGCGAGCATCACTCCCCCGCCAACCTAACTTCGACCAGCAGTTCCGGCAACAATTCCTATCCGCTGCTGTGTTCCGCAAACCAGCTGAAGGAGACAAAGCAGAGCGTCTAATACCCCTTTCGACTATTCGGACCTACATCAACCCTGGAGGACTGGTTCCGATCGATGGGCCATTCCCTTCTCATACTCTCCCTTTCTCGCTATCAAAGCAACTCGGCCAAAATGTGCTCGCCGAGCTGTTTGGTTGGTCTGCGCTCAACCTGCAGGAGTGGGTGGCCTTCCTTACTTCGCCGCCGCCGGGAGAGCTTCTTGGTCCTGAGCACGACCCAATTGCATCGCCAATATTTGCGGAGAAACTCCTCATGGTTCTCGCAAAGGGTTGGCCAAACACTTCCAAGGCAAACCAAGACGATATTGAGCAGCGTCTTTCTGGCATAGCTTGCGCACCTACACAGGAAGGTCTCATCCTGCCAGTGAACGCATACTTCCCAGGTGCACATATCTTCCCTGATCCAATTTTCCTCCAATACCCCTATCAAAGGACAGCTTGAAAAGGTTTTGACATCACTCGGCGTCAGGAAGCACGTCGACCTCCAACTAGTTTTTACTCGTATGATCAAGACCGGAGATTGGACGGTCCCGCAACTTGTGAAGTACCTGACCAGCGTACGGGATACCATGAGCCAGGAGGAGGTGAACCGCCTGCAACAAACCGCGGCGTTCTTCCAGGAGGTTCCGGTGGAGTCTGATCAAGCTACCGCGTCATCGATAAAGGGCAAACGATGGAAGCTAAAGGACCTGTACGAACCGACTGACGCCATGAGGAGATTGGGTCTCCCTGTCCTTGAATGGACTGATGTGACACGTTGGAAACCTGGCTCAGATGAAGGTATGCAGTATCCATAGAACCGGAGGTAAACCGCATCAGCTTATCGAGTGCTCAGCCAAATTACTTTTCGGTCTTGGCCTCAATAGATTCCCGCCACTCGAAGAGATCATTCGAATGGCAGCCGGACCGGACGAAGGGCTTCGCAACGTGGCGCTGAAGTACTTCTTTGAGAAGTTTACGGCACAATATGCCTCGTACGACCCTAGCAATGAAAAATATGCTTCAATCGCTTTTATTCCTGCGACCCGTCAGAATGATGAATTCTTGGCACGTCCCGGAGAGGTATGGTCTCTGGAACTCAGCGTAATCCCTTGCTCAGTACTAGCCAGGTTTTTGTGGATCCAGGTTGCGCAGTCTTGGGTTTCGCAGTCGTGAAGTCTGATATAAGGGACGACGCCTTGAGCAAGCTTAAATTACCCCTTCATCCTCCAGCTACTGTAGCACTTTCATCTCTTCTGAAATCCCCTCCTCAGACGCAAGAAGCCGCAATGCAAACATTCGAATATATGACCAATCTTCTGGGATGTACGTCCCCCATATGACTGACACTGACAGTATTGACTAACATCTGCTACAGCTTTCACCCAGAGTCAGCTCCTCCAATTGAACAAGAGTCCCATTATACCGGCCACCGTACTTGAATCACAGGCCATAAACATGGTCCGGCCATCAGATTGCTACTTCCAAGGCACCAACCAAGCCGACTTTCATTCGAAGCTCTTCATCTTTGTCGACTTCGGCCCGAAAGCCAACAACTTCCTGCTTGCTTGTGGCGTACGGCACGCTCCTACCGTCGACGAGGTTGCCAAAATCCTTATCGCGAATCCTAAGAGGTTCTATGATCTTGGTGGCGGGGCAGAGAGGTAGGCCTGTTGTCCAACAAAGACGATGGCGCTCGCTGACGTCAAACCCTTCAGGTACAAAGCCGAACTCCGTCAACTGGCTACCAACATGAAGGACATCAACCCCGCCACGGCATCAAGCATGCGGTCTGCTCCCATCTTGTTGGGTTATCGACGGGTGGATACCGACCATACAACTAAGGTCAAGGATAAGGATAATCACGAGAAGGAAGCCTCCTCTTATGAGGAGGACAGTATTGAGGTAGTCTATGAACTCCTACGGGCCGATCAGGCGAGTCGAATTTAACTCCATCGGCGTTATGAACACTGAAACAGCCTGATTAGATCGTTTTGATTGATGATACTAATGCGTACGCATTGTTTGGGGATTCCCTTTATGCGGCACCGCAAGAGGATATCCTGGAAATGCAAGTGGCACCTTCTATCGATTCCCTGGTTTCTCATCTTGTAGCTGCAGGTTCTATGCTTCCTTGGGATCTTATCGTCTCAGTGCCCTTGTCAAAGAGGAATATAACCCTGTTGGCGAAGTCAAGGACGAGGCTCTCGCTTCCGATATTCGAAAACTCGTGCTTGAGCGCGTACCTCTCTTTCTCCACGAGCGGACTCAAACTAGGATTCTCACTCCTGAATGGCTCTCGAAACCTTCGTAAGTCTTAGGACAGACGGACAGAACTCAATCTAACCCTTCTCATCAGGAACTTCGTTGTGAAGCCCGTCAGGCAGCTGGTCCTGACAAAGATTTTGAATTTTCAGGGTAAAAGGATCTCCAAGCGTCTCGAAGCGTCTGCTGCGACCCAATGGGAGGGACGATTCAGTGTCTTGGTGCTTTTCCTAGCCACGAGCACGCAGGTGGATATGTACGAGTATGTGACTTATGATGCGGGTATTTGGTGAAACGTTAACCGGCGACCAGAGTCGCGAACTCACTCTGTCGAGTGTTATTCAAGCAGCCAAAAGTAAATGACAGTCTCTTGTTTATGACTATACTGTCCACCGATCTTCGAAGTCTCCGTCGAAGAGGATTCAATGGTATGACAGCCTCGTTTGGTCTATTTGTGGCTATTTTTATTAACGATAGGTGCAGTTGATCGCATTTTAAACCAGCAGAAAGCAGAGCGGGAAGCGAAAAGGAGAGAGGCAGAGAAAGAAGCCGAAAAACGAGCGGCGGAAAGACAGCCTCAAGTCCAAGAGCAGGCGAAGCAACCGAACACTGTGCCACCACCTCAACCTGTTTCTTCTCGCCCATCCATCACGCTTGAGCCCAGTCGTACATCTGAAGAGAAGAAACCTACATTTCCCCAGCTTGGCGAACTCACTCGACCTCCTTCAATTGCGGATAGTGTAAGTGGAGTTAGTGCGAAGAATAAAGGTGGGTGAGGGATTTGAACCCGCGGCTTCAACTAACTGGCATCACAGGCTTCTTTGGCAATTTGAGGCAGCAAATGTCCTCCAAGATAGGTCGCGAAGGTTCAAGTGCCGGAGATTCCCTAGAGCGCTTGCTCCCCAAAATTCCGAACGGTTCTGATAATGGACTGGGAGGTCTGCGGACCCCCAGAGTGAAAACGGCTCCCTTGGATCCAAACGCGCAGCCAACGGCGGAGTCTGACATTGGTTTGTGACTGGGATTGTCTTTCACATGGCCGTCGTGCTCACTGTTCGTCATAGGGGCGAATGTGGATCAAGCAATTCAAGCTTGCCGGCCAGACTCTAAGTCACTCCTTCATAACACAGAGCGAATGCACAAAGTCAAAGAGATGCTCGACGATGGGTACTGCGACGTTCAAGGGATGCACGGTGACCTCGTATTTGTTGGTTAGTGTCTGACCTGTCCCGTATCAATAGACTGCGCTGACTTGCTTACAGCTGACATCCTCGAGACGCGAGTGTATGCCGGAAAGGGTGAGCTAATGAGTCTATATGCACTCTTGGATGTCCTAAAGGTATCTATTAGACGTTGTTGACCCGAGGAACGTCATTCTGGGGTCCAAACTTGAGCCCATCATGCGATTCTTGGAGATGATCGTGACTCCCCTTAAGGAGATATATGGAATACCGAGCACATCCGTTCACGTATTTTATAATCTTACCGGACCCACGATTGCGTTTAATCGCGATGGTGCTCTTTTCTTGAACCTGCGATACTACGAAGGCTGGCGTAAGCATAATCTTGCATGCTCCCCCTACCACTCACACTGGCCCCCTAGACGATCAACAAGTGAAGAACGAACAAAGGCACAAGGCTCTCATTTCATGGTACTTCACATTAGCGCACGAGATTGCAGTGAGTCGCCCATCTAATCATGGCTGATACTTAAAGTCGTGCAGCATAACCTTGTCTCGCTACATAACGCTGAACATTCGTACTACATGTCCCAAATCGCACAGCGGTATTTACTCAAGCTTCAAGAATACCTTCACTCGTTAGGCCCCTCGCGAATTTAGCGGTTTGGGTCTTTATATAGACTGGACGGACGGATAGGCTAGACAGAAGAGTGCAGTGGATAGACTTGGACAATACTCTATGTAGTTTGCAAGATAATTGGTCATATTCGGTCATTGGGGTGAGGAACAGGCAAAGAGATTAAGGTCATCATCCGACGACAATTGACTTCGATATGTCTCTTGTCTTGAAGTTGAAGACGTTCTCAAACCCGACACTGGTCGAATCTCAAACCGAAATTGAGAGGACTCAATAATCTGTTTCGGCGGGGGAAGAGGTATTTTCGAACGACTTCGTAGATCGCCTCGCTTTGGTGGTTGACAACTAGTGCTCCGCTGGGCATTTTCCTTGCGAGAGCTTTCCAAAGGTTGCGTGACCGCTTTTTCCTTCGTACTCTTAGAGACTGGTCTATACTTGTCCTCCGCCTCCTTGTCTTGATCATATGCCTCGCTTGAATCTTCTTTACCCGAAGCGGAAACAGGGAAACCATCCTCGGTTCCGCTTTCCTCGCTCAGCTGATAAGTGAGTTTCTCTCGAGGACCTTTCGTTCTTTTCTGCCGCCCTAAATCCTCCAGCCAGGACATGGAGGACTCTGATGGAGTTCCATTCCTCACCCCCACCTTCATCTGCTTCATCTGCTTCTTCTTCCTTCTCCCTGGTTTTTCATGATCCCACTCGTCTGAATCTTGACTAGGACCGGGTCCCAAGGACACCTGTCTCTTACGTTTGTATGGCCGGCGGTGCGGGACATCGCCTGTGTGAAAAGATGCCACAGCATGCTCGAGGGCCTTTGTGAGGTTGATAAGGTGATGGGATCGTAAAATGGATAGCCAGCATCCGGTGGTGTTGTCGAAGCTCGCGAGGGAAGTTCTTAATACGAGAGAGGTGAATATGCGAGGAGATGCAACCTTCTCCAAAGCTTTGAGAGTATGAAGGATTTCTGAATGTCGGACTTCGTTGATCGGGGAAGTCGTGAGGCATAGGGTGAGCAATGCCTCGCCTATCTCAGTCGACAGTAGGTCCACCGAACGCGAGTTGACAAGTGCGCCTAAAGCCTGGGCAAGATCGAGAAGCGAGTCATGAGACGTGGCGAGTAGATCGTCAGGAAACCTCTGTATGAGGTCGTGTGTTCGGCTAATAAGCTTCTCCAGAACTTGTGTTCCGCTTGAAATTTGGGAATTCGACGATGAAAGTGAGAGATGGCGAGCCATGTTGTTGACAAATACAACACAAAGGTGAAAATCTTGATCGATGTGTCGGTAAAGGTGTGAGACTGCGCGAAACGTCCAAACTGTGGGCTCCAGCTCGTAGAAGGTTGAGAACAAGACATTGAAAAACGTTGCAGCTGGTTGCTGCTTGGTGAAACTACTGTAGAGTTGCGTAACCTGTCGTACCGCATGAGGTTCGTTAATTGGGCACTGCGTCGCTCCATTGGAGTCCCTGTGGGGTGAGAAATAGTACTGGACAATATGTTCGAGAAAGATTGATGACTGTGAAGGCCTTAGAAGCACGATCGCGAAACCTTTGTCCCCATACCTCTTCCTGGAGTCCTGCGGTGAGGCATATTTGAAGTAGTGATGACCATAATTCGAGGAGGAAGACAGGAATTTTAAAGATGATGAGTTGTACCGCATGTGCGACCAATGCATCCCTGGAAATTTGGTTTGAGTCAATGTACACTTAGATCGCTTCAATGGGTCCCCACCTGCGACAGTGGATAGGTATCTCCTCGTACCAATCACCGAGCGTGTCTGCCTCTGAGTCGCTAGATGCCTCTTCTTTTTCTCCATCAGAAGTAGCACTTCGTCCGAGTGTCTCCTCTGCGATATGTCGACCAATCATCTTGCTGGTGATCGCCTGAAGGGATAGGAGCGGTTCGTTCGACACTAGCGGAGCAACTGCTAGAGCTAGATGGCGAAAGGCATCTTCAACTGCCACTGTTGCCTCTATAAACCCATACACGCTCGACAGCGGGTGGTTGTCAAAGAGGCTTGCCCATGCTTTTGGACCGCGTCGTGCCGAAGCCATCACAAAACCACGAAGGCGCTGTTTCTTGGAATACGTAGCTCCAGACCCACGGTATGCCATGGCTTCGGGCATCGCATAGTGCTTATTCAAGATCTTTGCGAGGGTGTTAAGTTTCATCTCCAGTGGACGAAGGAGCCGACGGATGCGAGAGACGGTCAACGCGTCGGAACGTAATTTGTCAAATTGGGACATTGTCAGAGCATCAAGTGTGAGGGCTGGCAGGATGTAAGTCTTCAGATATGCTGGGTAGAGACATTCTCACCAGGAAGTGAAAGCAGGCTAAAGGGTATCGCTAAATGTGTATGAGTTATTCACTATGCTCGTAAGGGGCGGAAGCGGATGGAATCAAACAGTTTAAAACTCCGACGACCAAACAATCGACCATCTTGGACCCACCCCCTTCTAGCTCAACCTACATTTCCGTAGTAGCTCCACTAGCCCGTTTCACACGTGTAGAGACCCTTTCAGAACGCGTCGGCACAACTCCTTTAAAATCTATCGTCTCCAACATACGAATGTCAACAGAATCGCGCCTTTTCGGTGATCAAGCGATGGGCCTCATCATTGAGGCTCGTCGTTCGGAAGCTGCAAATACTCTCCTCAAATATAATGATCTTGCCGTCCGGGCTGTGTGCCGTGAAATACGCATGTTGGACACAGATCTTACGCGAGTCACCGCCGAATACGAGCGTGAGGGGTCGCAAGTTCCAGACGGTGTGGTCGCTGCCGCTTCTTTCTACCATGTCGCTCTCCGTCGCAATAAGCGCTGTGTCCTTGCATATCAGAACCATCGACTCGAACGCCTTCGCGAGCTGTATTGGGGAGCTGCAGGATCATTGGCGCACCTACTCGGTGATCAAGATGTACGATCTAAACTTTCGCCCCACGAAGTCGACTTCCTCCGCAAGTACAACCAGATCGTACAAGAATATCGTGCCGATTTTGCAGACATCTTGGATGTCGTCTCCGATGTCACAGATCCACCAAAAGAACTTCACGTCGTTGTTCGGGTGGTCAAGGATTGTGGTACCATTCAAACGGAATTAGGAGCCATTGATTTCCAGAAAGGCCAAAGATTTATGGTGCGAAGATCCGATATCGAGCAGCTTATCACGCAAGGTTTCCTTGAGGTTGTTGGGTAGGTGACCTGAGCGTTCATATATGGTACTGACACTTGCTCTAGAAAATGACCGATGCTTCCACTATTCGATTATCCATTACATACGCTATCCATAACACGCACAATACATGTCGGGTTGATTTAGAACGTACAACAACGTCAACAGGGGTCGGGCGTGCGCGAGAAATGGCCCAGGCGTTTCGAGTTCTATGGTAACCACTGCATCCAAAGCCCAAGGAAGGAGGAAGATACGTCTATCGGTACAAATACGAAAGCCCATTAAGGTTGTCGATGAGTGATGGGGTAGCCATGCCGGATGTGGATTAGGAGAGGATGTTCATACGGAAGATGGGGCTCCACATATCTGGCCACACCTCGACCAACTCCACAAGGACGAGGTGGTGTACCCACTTCTCGGTGTCGATTCCAGTCAGCCGCCATTTACCAGTCCAATAGCTCTTGGGATCTGATGGCGCTCGAGCCCATGCTTGCATTGTCTTTGCGAAAGTGTGCGAAAGGTGCTCATAAACGTCCAATATAGCCCGATTCGGGTCTACATCAACCATGAAGACGGAGAAGACATCGTGGAGACCATATCCGGGCCACTGAGATTCAATATCAGTCATGTGTGACTGAAGGGTGCCGCACTCACATTCAGATACAAATTGATTCTACGCATCTGACGGTTGGGGGAAGCTGGAGGAACTTCAATGGCTTGCAAGGGCCACCCATGAGTATATTGTCCCACGGTTGGGAGGTGCATAGGTGGGAGCGGTGGACGATTTGGATCACACGGCGATGGAACCAGAGATGGTTGGATGGTCATCGGCACTAGCTGGCCATGGAAAAGTGCCGTCTTGATTGTGACTTCACTGGGGTCGTGCATGGACGGTTGCTGAAGGATCAGGAGTGGGCCTGGCGATCGACACTTCGGATCGGCTTCCAATTCCGCCAGACGACGCGTATT
>WNFL01177002.1_pt1 | contig 26364 bp, 31 predicted proteins | sample 5400361 | NCBI WGS metagenome assembly WNFL01 (sample SAMN13153351, study PRJNA577476) | soil metagenome | isolation source: 40 cm soil on Douglas fir-dominated hillslope | place: USA:California | collected 2013-09-17
TTCATTGTACAAAGTTTTGGCTGGTAAAGAATCATTGGCTGAATTTGTTGCTAAAGTTATTCGTTCATTAGAATCTGAAATGGCGCGTGATGCTTATACAACATTCAATACTGCTATGTCAGCTTTATCAACTACTGGTGACAGCAAGTTGTTGTATGCTGGTTATTCACAATCAGATTTAATTACTCTTGCTCAAAAAGTTAGTGCTTGGAATGGTGGACAAAAGGCGGTTGTTATTGGTACTCCAGTAGCATTGCTAAGTGTATTGCCTGCTGATGCAAATTACAGATAAATTTTGTCTGAACATATAGTAATATATGGGTTATTAAATTAACTAGAAGATAACTATATCGGTTAAACTCCTTATGGGACAAGACCGAGGAAAGTCTGAGTGATGAAATATTCAATCAGAATCCGTAACGACTACAGGACATTTATGGTAACATACTTGTTGAAGTTATCCCCCTTTCGTGGGTGAATATATAGTCTGAACTATATGGTAACATATAGAAGTAGCATGAAAATACTACTCGCCTAGCAATAGGTCATAAAAGTAACAGATTGATACTTTGGAAAGCGATTATGTCCGCATCGGCTATATTAATTCGATGGCGACTTATGACATTATGTCCATTCCGCAAGTTGCTGATTGGTCTTCGCCTTTTAAACTTTTATTGGATGATACTCGTTTGTACGTTGTGTCTCCATCGGCAAATAAAATCGTAAAATTAGTTTTGGAGGGCAGCACCATGTCAAACGTCGATGCGCCGTTCTCGAACGCGAACTTAACACAAAACGCCACCATGTTTAAATCATGGGGTTCGGCTATTGCTACGAACGCGATTGCCGGTTTAATAACTTTGCCCTAACATTACTATTGACAAAATAGAATAATTGTGGTAAAGTTAAATTGAATGGATAGGTAACTAGAACCGAAAAGAATATATTCTTGAATATTTTTCCATTCAATTGTTTTCTCAAGAAATCATTTTTACAAGAGGAATGAAGTATGGGAAGAAAATCTATTTCAGAAAAAGAAGCTATAAAAAGACTTCTTGAAATGCACAAAGGAAGAATAATAATGAAAAATTATTATTCTCTAAATTCAAAAGCGGATTTTAAAGATGTAATTTGTGGACACGAATGGAATGTTGTTGCATATTCAACTATTGAATCTGGTCATGGTTGTCCTATTTGTGCTAGAAATCATCTTCGAGAAATATTATCTTTTCCAGAAAAAGATATTATTGAAAAGATAAATGGAATACACAACGGGACAATAAGAATATCAAATTATAAATCTATTAGGAATCGTGCTGACTTTGAATGTCTAATTTGTGGTTATGTATGGAACACAACAGTTCAAAGTGTAATAAATGATACAGGTTGCTTAAAATGTTCTATAGCAAATAAATCTGGTTCTAATAGTCGTTTGTGGAAGGGTGGAATTACAAAACTCAGGTCTTTTATAAGAGAATCTACAGATTTTGAAAAATGGCAAGAAAATTCTATGCTACAATGCAACTATAAATGCGTAATTACAGAAAAACAATTTGATGAAATTCATCATCTATATCCATTGAACAATATCGTTAAAGATGCTCTGTTAGAATTAGATTTGGAAAAATATGAATTTATCGGAGATTATTCCGAAGAAGACATGAAACCAATAGTTGATAAAGTTATGGAAATCCATTATCGTTATCCTTTAGGTGTATGCTTAAGAAAAGATATTCATATTTTATTTCATAAATTATATACAAAAGAAAACTGTACTCCAGAAGACTTCTACGAATTCGCAATTAGAATAGAAAACGGCGATATAAAAATATAACAATAATAAATTTTACAAAACATCTCCTCGCAGAGATGTTTTTATTTAAGCAATAAAAGGAGATAATAATTAAAATGGTTGCAAGAAGCAAGACCTCAAAGACTACTGGGTTGCAAGAAAGGCTTAGAGAATTAGAAGCTGAGAATGCACAACTTAGAGGTTCGGAATCAAATTATGGAATTAGACTCGATTAAATATTAGTCGAAACATATAGTAATATATGGGCATAAAAGCTAACAGGAGACTATATCGGTTAAAGTCCAGACACGGATAAGACCGAGGAAAGAGCGTGAAAACGCAATCCTTAACGACTGCGGGATGCTTGTGGTAACATAAGTATTGAAGTCTTCCTCTCTATGAATAGAGATGAATATACAGTCTGACCTACAAATATAATGTAAAATGAAATTGTAGAAATAGGTAGAAATGCCTATTCGCTTTGTTTTATAATAAAGTCACAAAAGTAACAGATTGGAATATATCGAAGTAATGAGTTTGTTCAGTGGAAAGTTAAATCTTTCTACAGAAAAACTAGGTCGTGGTAGAAGTTTCTCATTTTCTTCCTTCGGTGAAGTTAAGAGAATATTATATAATGACCTTGCATCAATCTTTGAAAATTATCGTAGCTTTATGGAGCAGGGATATTTTTACATTCTTAATGAAAGAGTTATCCGTAAACATGGTTTAGACGATATTTACGATAAAATTCTAACCAAGGATATGATGCTAAAAGTTATAAACTGTGACCCTAAGAGTGCTGTAAAATTATATGAGTCTGCTCCAAAAGCGCAACGGGATATAATTGACGGCATGATTGTTGCTGCTTTACGTGACGATAAACCAGAAATGGATTTAAATATTATCGCCAAAATCTCGAAATTAGCGGACAAAGACTTGATTAAACTTGCAGAAGAATCAAAACTTTTGCAAGCAACTCCAGTTTAATTCTGCTATTGACAAATATAAGAACTTGTGATAAAATTAATTGTTGAACGGATAGGTTATGCAGACTGAAAAGCGTAATTCCTAACGCCTGCCGTTTGACATTTATAATAGGAAATTATTTTAAGGAAGAAATAAATATGAAATCTGGAATTTATTGTTTTGAAAATAAGATAAATAATAAGAAATATATAGGAAAATCTTTTGACTTAAATAAACGAATAAATGTTCATCTGAATAGTTTGAAAAGAAATTCCGATAGATGTACTCTTCTTCAAAGGGCGTGGAATAAATACGGAGAAGAAAATTTTGATATTTATATAATCTCTGAGTGTTCTGAGGATTTGTTAAATAATTACGAAATATTTTATATAAAGGAATGGAACACAAAAGCACCAGAAGGATATAATCTTACAGATGGAGGAGAAGGTAGTTCTGGATTGATTCATACCGATGAAGCAAAACACAAGATTGGCGATTCTCAAAGAGGAGAAAAGAATCATTGGTTTGGAAAATCTTTACCGGAATATGTTAAAGAGAAAATGAGCCAAAATCACGCTGATTTTTCTGGAGAAAAAAGTTCTTGGTGGGGAAAACATCACACAGATGAAAGCAAAAAGAAAATTCAAGAATCTCTACCAGATAGGAATTTAGAAAACAATTCTAGATTTGGAAAGAAATTAGAAAACGCTTCGTCTAAATATTTTGGTGTTTCATATCATAAAGGAAGCGGATTTTTTGTTGCGCGACTTACAAGATTCGGACATAAAATAAATATAGGGCAATCGAAAGTAGAAATTGAAGCGGCTAAACTATATGATAATTATATTATAGAAAATAATTTTCCTAACCCATTAAATTTTCCAGAAGATTATGAATAAAAAAATTCCCGAAAGGGATTTTTATTTTAAGAGAGGAGGATTATGGCGGGAACAACTTTTCAAGAGATTTTCGATTTTTTTATGAGTACAATCCAAGATTATAGACTCACAAATCTCTTCAATGTTTCTCAACCTGATTTTAATACATTTTTATCGGCATGGCTAATTCAAGCAATTCCAGAGTTTATAAATTGTGACCAAGTATTAACTTATAGTAGCAATACCTTTGATGCTACATTAACTCAAAAAAATATAAACGTTTTATCATTGCTAATGAAAAAATTGTGGCTTGAATGGGAAATCGATTCTGTTTTACAAATGGAGAATTTGGTTCAAGACCGCGATTTTCGTACTTTCTCTTCCAGTCAGAATATGACAGCGAAACAAGCCAGATTTAATATGTTAAAAGAAGAAGTTTCTCAACAGTTAGTCAATTATGGTTTAAATTACAGTATCAATTGGTCACAATGGTTTGCTGGACAATTTTTTATACCATAAAAAGGAGGTGTTATGACTTATACATATAAGTTTATTCCTTCTAGTGCACCAATCAATGTTAATCCAAAACAACAATTCACAAATGATTTTCAACAAAACTTAACTCAACAATTCTATTTGAGTTCTGATTGGTATCAAATCCAAGAAGAGTCAAGTCTTGCTTCTGGTATCTATCAAGATGTAGATGTTAGAGTTAATAATATTTTAGATTCAAAAATTGGCGATAAAATTGTTGATGATGATTTGAAACTTTTATTGTTTGCTGACATTAATCATCCTGTTTCTTTAGGATTGATGTACAAATTCGACGACAATTTTTGGGTCACGTCAAACGTAGATAAAATAAAATCTCTTGTTCAAACTGCTACTGTAAAACGTTGTAACAACATGCTTCGATGGCAGACTCCTGATGGAGCAATACAGGAATTTCCCGCATCACTAAACTTTATCGTTAAGCAAAATAGAGATTATTCAACGGCAGGTTCGGCAGTAGTAACTCCAGCAGGCACATTAAGATTGATTACACAATTTAATTCTGTTACCAATACTATTAAACCTAATCAAAGATTCTTGTTTGGGAATAGCAATAATTTTACTGCGTACCGCGTGGAGGGTGGTGGTATTGAAAACTATAATAACTTGTTTACCACAGATAATATGAGTTCTGGACTTATTGCATTTACATTAGTGGTAGATTATGTGAATCCAGATACAGATGATATTACAAACGGTATTGCCAATTATATACAAGGTACATATGCAATACAAGTGAGTCCACCTTTAATTTCAGGAGATGCTACACAGACTATTCAACTATATGCTACTGTAACATTTAATGGTGAAACAGTTTCTAGAAGTGTTACTTGGTCTAGCAATGATGAAACGATTGCAACAGTAGACCAAACAGGTTTGGTAACATTTGTAGCAGAGGGTATAGCTTCAATAAAAGTTATATTAGCGGGTAATGACGGAGTATTTGCGTCATGTGACGTAGAAGTTACGTCAACACCAGTTGATACTTATCAAATTATAGTATCCCCTACTACGAATTATTTACTTGAAGGTGATGAAGCTATTTGGTCAACAGTATTATATAAAAACAATATGGTTCAAACTGATGGATTTACATACTCATTGAATCCTAGAACTGTTCCAGATAATCATTATCTCTATGAAGTGTTAACACCTCAAGAATTCAAAGTGCATAACTATCAGATGTTCTTAACAGATTATTTGGAAGTTACGGCAACAAGCGGGATTTATTCAATTGTTATTCAAATTAATCTAAGAGGAGCGTGGTAGCATGTCAAATAGTATAAATGCTGGTTCATATGCTACTTACAATGGCTTAGATAGTTTTAGTTATACAGCAATAAAATATATGCTTGATAATGACGAATTAATCTGGAAATTGCTTTATTACAATACTCCTGATGCATGGAATCAAACAAATTTAACAGAGAGCCAAAAAACAGCATTGATTTATAAAGGTGAAGACGATACAGCAAAATTTAGAGTGTTTATGGATACTGGTCAGCCTGATGTTCTTACTAATGAAATATGTTGCATTAGAATTCATCCTTACACACTTAATCCAGATAATCGTGTTTGGGGAAGTGTGACTTTAATGTTTGAAGTCTATGCCCATTATAAAATTAATCATCTTTCAAATTATAAGACGAGAAACGACGTTATATTGCAAAGATTTATTTCTTTGTTTAACGGAATAGACTTAAAAAATGAACAGGGTAATCAAATAGGAAAACTTCACTTTGATGCAATGGGAACATTTGGTTTACGTGCTGAAACAGTAGGTCAGCTTCCATTTCGAGGGAAGTGGCTGATGATGGGCAATAAGATAAGTTAGCATAGGAGGTCAGATGGCTTTCAATGCTCGTGACAGATACTACTTGTACGATTTACCTGTCCCATATAAAGGATTAGAAATATATCCTGCACGAATGAAAGATTATCTAATATTTCAAACGCTTGCTCAATGTCTCATGATTGAGAAAAACAGTATTCCAGATAAGAAAATTATAAAAATGACTTATTTGGAATATTTATTTACATTCAATAATGATGAAAATAACTATGTAGCATTGTTTGATTTATTATTAAAATTTGTTTTGAAAAAAGAAAACAATTACGAAATAAACTATATGTTAAAAGATAATAGACCTATCTTTGAGATAGATGGTCAAGTTTACGATTCGGCTGATTTTGAAATTTTACGAGAAATCATTGCTGAACAAAATTACATTGAATTAACCGATGAAACTATTCAAAAATCAGTCCGTGATAAGATGGAAGAAACTCGTAGATATAGACAGAAAATATCTGGTGATAAAATGGCATCTTTGGAAGACCAAATTGTTGCTGTTGCTGTTTATACGGGGTGGGAGTTGGAAAAGATATATGAGTTAACAATTAGAAAATTTATGAAGGCATTGATGAGAGCAAATCAAATCATTATGTCTAATATTTATCTAACTGCTTCCATGTCAGGGATGGTTGAATTTAAAGATAAATCGGTTCTGAAAAGCTGGCTTACTGATTTGGATAATAATGACAAATTTAAAGATACTGTCAGTGTTGAAGAAATTCAATCTAAAGTTGATTTCAGTTCAGCAAAAAATAGCTGAATTGTTTACAAAAATTTTTATATAGGAGGAAAGAAAAAATATGGCGATTAAAAAGTTTCTTACATCTGTTGCAGATGTAGAATTTTATGACCAAAACGATGTTCTGTTGATTACAGCCAAGACATTAATAGATTCTGCAATTGATGTCAAGCTTGGTTCTACGGAAATTCGTGGCGGCATTGGCGCACAGCTGCAATATATTTATTATCATTCAAATGCAATGACAATTAATTTAACTGATAGTCAATTTAATTTGGCGTTTCTTGGAACAACTGTTGGCTCAGGAATTACAACAGGCAACGATGTTTATACATCCGAGAATGTAACATTGGGGGCAGGCGGGACTGGCTCTGTAACGGGTACACCATTGGCGATTCAATCAGATGTGTTATATGGTTGGGTTTCTTTGAAAAATGGAACAACAGAAAGAGTTGTGTTTACTGGACAAGCTTTTACTTCTAGTGGTGCTGAAAACGATGTTGTATGTGTAACATATTTTGCTTTGAATGCTGCTTCTCGTTCTATCACAGTTAACGCAAACGTTATTCCGACAGTAGGGCGATTAGTATTAAAAGCTCAATTGAATTCGTCTGATGTTTCAACAAATAAAATTGGAGAATTACAAATTATTGTTCCTAGAGCTACATTGACTGGTAACTTTAATTTAGCCCTTAAAACGGACGGAGTTTCAACAACCCCTCTTAGCGCAATGGCATTAGCGTCACAAGATTTAACAAATGCGAGTTGCCAGTCAGAACCAATTTATGCGCAAATTATAGAAATTTTGGATAATGCGTTTTGGTATTCAAATGTTTTCGCACTATCAATTTCAGGAGGAAGTTTTGCGTTGACTGACCCTGCTACTAAACAATTGATAGTGTATGCTCTTCGCACTGGCGACCTTCCCTTTGTTGTACCAGACTATTCAGATTTGACATTTACCTCAGATACAACAGGTGTTGCAACAGTTGACTCGGCTGGTCTAGTTACCACAGTTTCGGCGGGAAGTTCTCTATTGCATGTTGAGATAACATCGAACACGGCAGTTAACGATGAAGCGACCGTAACTGTAAGTTAATAAACTATTGACAGAATATTGATTCTGTGATATAAATAACAGTCTGTTAATTCAGACAAAAGATAAGAGAGATAGGATGAAGTCATGATTCATTCCGAAAAAGAAACTCCTCTCTGCTCTCTTATCTATAAAAATATTTTGGAGGTATGGAGATTTTCTATGAAAAGAAGAACTTATGAAGAAATTGAAAAAATAGTTAATGATAGGGGTCACAAATTGGTCAAAGAATATATTTCTGAAAAAGGAAAACACAGACTTATAACTCAAGATGAAAATGGATATGAATACGATACTGGTTTTAATGAATTTTTACGTAATGAAATATGTTGGGTTGGAAAGAACAATAAGTCTACAGTTAAAAATATATCCTTGTGGCTATATTTAAATAGACCAGAATTTGAAATACTTACTGACAATATTTATGAAGGAAGTCATAAAAACTTAAATTTTTATCATACGCACTGCAAAGAATTTTTTCAAATGAGCTTGTCTAATGTTTGTCGAGGTCAAAATTGTCCTGTCTGTTGTGGACAGCAAGTTGGAATAAAAACCTCTCTTGCATATAAAAGACCAGATTTAGTTAAAGAGTGGCATCCAGACAATATAAAATCTCCAGAACAAGTTACTTGTGGTTCTCATGAAAAGATTTATTGGATTTGTTCTATCTGTGGCTATGGAAAAAATAAAGAATGGAATGCTGTAGTAAAAAGTAGAACTTTGAATAATCGCGGTTGCCCTAAATGCTCATTCTCCAAAGGAGAAGATAGAATTGAGAAATTTCTCTTTGAAAGTAATATTAATTATAAATCTCAAAAGAGCTTTCACGACTGTAGGGATAAAGACCTACTAAAATTTGATTTCGGTATTCCCTATGATGATGGGTCTTGGAAATGTATAGAACATCAAGGGGAACAACATTTCTTTCCTGTAGATTTTGCTGGCAAAGGAATCGAGTGGGCAAAACAACAATTCAAAGAATTGAAAAAGAGAGACAAAATAAAAGTAAAATATTGTAAAGATAATAATATTCCGTTATTAATTATTCCGTATTGGGACTTTGACAACATAGAACAAATATTATCTGACGCATTATTATAAAAGGAGGAACCTATGTCAAAGAAAAAGTGGAATACATTATCTTCTAATGAAGAAGCTCTACAAGAAGAAAAAGACATTTCTCTTGAACGTGCTAACGATGAATTATCGAGCATCGTTCATCCTCAAGAACCAACTAAACCTGATGTACAAATCAGGAGAGGCATTGTAATCAGTATATCTAAAGGATTCGTTTCCATTTCTCAAAACGGTTTTGGAACACGTATTCCTTATGATGCTACAAAGCACGCCAATCTCAAGAAAGGTGACAACATAGAGTTTTAGAAATTAGTTGTCAAAAGGCGGTGAATATCTTGAGCAATATTGATAATGTAAGATTAGAAGAACATTTAAAAATATTGAGAAGCATACTAGAACCTAGAATTGTAGTTGATAGATTTGGAAATATTGTTTCTGTAAATAAATATGCTTGCGATTTATTTGGATATAATGAAGATGAACTTTTGGGGAAAGCGATTGAAATATTAGTTCCAATTTCAGAAGAAGAACATAGACTATATCGTGAAAAATATATGCGTCGTCCTGTTCCAAAAATAATGTCTGCAAATAAAGAATTTGTTTCAAAAAGAAAAGATGGAACAATTTTTAAATCATTTATTTTACTTACACCTTTATATATTCCAGACGTTTTTATAATTGTTGAAATTAGAGATACGTCAAAGACAACAGAAATGTATAATAAAACTTTGGAGGGTTGGGGGAAAGCCTTAAACCTTAAGGACAAAAATACAAGCGACCATACCGATAGAGTAACTAAAATGACAGTTACTTTTTGTGAGATTTTAGGATTTGATAAAGACGAATTGATTAATGTATGGCGTGGCGCAATGCTACATGATATTGGAAAAATAGGTATACCAGATTCTATTTTGCTTAAAGAAGACGATTTAACAGAAGCGGAATGGAAAACTATGAAACAACATCCGTTGTTTGCAAAACAAATGATGGAAGATATAAAGTTTCTTTTCCATGCAATACCAATTCCATATTCTCATCATGAATCTTGGGATGGTACAGGCTATCCACAAGGTCTTATTGGAGCAGTTATCCCATTAGAAGCAAGGGTATTTAAAATTTTAGATATTTATGATGCTCTGACAAATGATAGACCTTATCGTAAGGCTTGGAATAAAGAAAAAGTTTTAGAGCATATAAAGAAAAATAGTGGTAAACTATTTGACCCTATCTTGGTAAACTTATTTATAGAGAATTTTGATGTTATAATAAAAAATAACTCTTGACAGAATAGCGATATTATGTTATAATTAAATACTAGATGAATAGATTTGGAATTATAAACCAATTCGACAAGAATACAATCCTGAGTATTTTTTCATCTATTTTATTTTCAGGAAAATTTAGCAGGAGAAATTATGACTATAATAGCATGGAATAAAAGAACAAATGAAGAAGTAGACCAAATAGTTTGTAAACTCGGATATATTTTTATAAAAGAATATATGAATAAAAATCATAGACGAGTAGTTATTCAAGATGAAATTGGGTATAAGTATGATGTTGATTTATACAACCTTATTGAGGGACATATACCGTATTTTGTTGGCGCAAATAACCCATATTCTTTAGAAAATATTGCTTTATGGTTATCTTTAAATCGTCCAGAATTTAAATTATCTAACAACAACATATACACAATAGCAAAAGGAAAATTAATTTTTTATCATATTACATGTGAAGAATATTTTCAGTTGGGATGGGATAGCATTCTTCATGGTCAAGGTTGTTCTATATGTTCTGGTCATCAAGTTGGAAAATACAATAATCTTGCATACAAATTTTCAGAAATCGCAAAAGAGTGGCATCCAACAAAGAATAATGAATTGACTCCAGATAATGTTGCATATGGTTCTGGTCAAAAAGTATGGTGGTTATGCTCCAAGGGACATGAATATTATAGTTCAATTGCAAGCAGAACAAATGTAAATTCTGGTTGTCCAATCTGTTCTTCGTCACACGGAGAACTTAGAATACAAAAATTTCTAGAAAATAACAGAATTAATTATATCTCTCAAAAGAAATTTCAAGATTGTAGAAATATAAACGAACTCCCCTTTGACTTCGGCATACCCTATGACGATGGCTCTTGGAAATGTCTAGAATATTGGGGTATTCAGCATTTAGAACCAGTCGATTTTTTTGGTGGAGAAGAGCAATTTAAATTACAAAAGAAATTAGATAAAATAAAACAAAAATACTGCAAAGATAATAACATTCCATTAATTATCATTCCGTATTGGGAATTCGATAATGTAGAGAAAATCCTATCTGATATTTTATTATAAAGGATGAAGAAATGCCCTCCGTTAAAAATAAAAGCGAAATAGAACAAAGCATAGAATTAGCAATTAGATTGGAACAAATAGGAAAAACTGTTGAAGAAGCCATAGATTATATAGAGAAAATTTTAAGATAGGAGGGCAATTAACATGGCGAATAAAACAACTCAGCAATCATCGTTTCCAGTAAATAATGAATCTTTGATTGAAGTAATTGTTCGTCTGCAAGCTCTTGCTATTTCTGTCGAAAAAATAGAAGAAAATATGGATGGAACAATTAAAAGTATGGGGATTAAGCAAAAAATAACAATTGCTGAGATGAACATAGAAGCAAACAAACAAGCCTATCTTCAAATGCAAGAGGCTATATCTAAAATGGAAGAACGCATTGGAAAAAGTATTGTTGCTGGAATGTCTCATATAGAAGATACATTTACATCTAAATTTGAAACATTGAAGAGAGAGACGCAAGATTTTTCTGATGCTCAGAAAAAAGAAACAGAAAGAATTGAGGTAGAATCAAAAGCACAAAAAGGTGTTTTGGATAAAATCATGCCATATTTTAATATAATTTCTTGGTTAACAACTGGAGCATTTGGGATATTACTAACAATGCTACTTACAGGAAAATTACATGTCGCGATTATACCTTGATAGGATAAAAACATAATTTTAAACGAGGAGAAGAAATGAATAAAATAAGAGTCGAATTTAAAGAGCGTGAGTGGAAGAAAATCGACAAGTGGGGGTTTTCAGTTAAACCTTTTATAAGTGATGTTGACCAAAGAGCTATCGTCCAAGTATATCTAAACGACTTATTTGCTGAAATAGGCGATGTACACAATAATTACATTCGTGCAGAGAATGGTTTAATCGCGAGCATATTGGAATTGAATACAGATTTAATGGTTGTCAATGATGACGACCCTTCCCGCACACCTGAAATAGTTGTTTCGATGGATAAAATCTTTGAAAATTATGATATGTATCAGGCTGTTGAAAACTCAATTATAAACATTGGAGAATTTAAACGTCGCCTATTGAAAACAGTCGAGGCAAGACGTGAAGAAATTCGTATAAAAAATAGTCTTGGTTTTGTTTTAGATGACCTATATAAAAAGGGAACTGACTACATAACTAAAATTCTAGAGACAGATTTTAGCGTAGAACAACTAGATAAAATAAAAGAAACACTTAAGGAAGCAAATGCTTCTCCTATCTTGAAATCATTAACGGAGCAACTAAAATAAAGGACATTATGGAAGATAGTCAGACTCTTGGCAGATTAATACGGACTTTAAAAAACGAAAAGTGTTCTAATTGCGGCAATGTAATGCAACTAAGAGGAAGAAAAGATATACGAATTGAACGAGGGGTGGAGATACATATAGAAAATGAATATAAATTTTGTCCGTCCTGTGGTGAGGAAATAGAAATACGTCATCGAGATATTAAAAAGAGACTTGATTATGTTGACAAAACGGCATGGGTAAAACCTGTGGAAGAAAAGCGGGGTGAAAATGCCAAATATAACAAATCAACAAGACCTGCAACTAGCTATGACAACTCTAGCCGAGGAAGCGTTACTAGAAACAACGGAAGAAGTTCTTAAAATATTTCAAAACGATTATCTTTTAAAATATGCTTACATTGATAATCCGCAGATATATGAACGTACTAATGAATTTTTCGATAGCTGGAATTGGAGCGAAGTAAAGAAAACTATAAATTCTATTTCTATGGAGTTGTGGTATAATCCTGATATGATTAAAACCTTCAATCCAGAAAAGTTTCAACATGGAAGCATTTATTCTAATCCAAATTTCGTTGGAGATAATCTACCATCGATTCTTGAAGGTAAGCAATCAAGTCTATGGTTATCTGTACACAGACCAGTTAAATTCTTTGAGAGATTTCTTGAGGATATGATTGACAACGGGCAACTTGAAAAAATAGTTACAAGACGTTTTACAGCAAAAGGTTTTAGTAAAATTTAAGGAGGCTTTATTATGGATTTCGTTGTATTAGTGCAATTAGTATTGAGTTTACTTGGGGCATTGGTTGGATTTCCAGCATTGCTTGCTACTGTGTTGACCGCTCTTGAATATTACAAAGTTATTGACATTGCAGGTGCAGACAAAATAAATTTTATTGCAAACGCTGTTGTGTTTGTTGGATTGTTTATTTTAGCGTTGATGGGCAAACTTGACCTTGTTAATGTTTTGGATGCTGGTGCAGGAGCATTCGCAAAAGTGTTGATTGAAATATTATTGTTATTGGGTGTTCCAGTTGGTTTCTCGTTGACTGTTCATCACTATGACAATATTAGAACAGCTAACTTTTTACATTTATAATAAAATTTTCATATTTAAGGACTCCCAAAACGGGAGTCCTTATTTTTTACTTATGGAGAAAAATGACAATAATTAGCTTTGACCTTTCAATGGTCTGCACAGGATATTCTATTTTTAGCAATGATGGAAAGTTTATAAAAACTGGACATATAGACACAAAAGGGAAGTTATCTACTCCCCTGAGACTACAAACTATCGCTAAAGAAATGAAGAAATTAAAGAAAGAATATAAGCCAAATCTAATATTAATCGAAAAAGGTTTTTATAGATTCGCTGGTTCTACAGAACAAATTTTTAGAGTACATGGTATAACAAATCTTATTTTTTATAATGTTGAACAAATAGAATTACATGCTACGTCTGTGAGAAAGCTCATAACAAGCAAAGGGAATATAAAAAAAGAAGAAATGGAACTATGGATTAGAAATGCTTACCCAAATATAGAGTTTGAAAATAATGACGAAATAGATAGTTATGCATTAGGGATAGCATATTTTAAAGGATTAGAAAATGAATAGTGGAATTTATTGTATTGAAAATAAGACGGATACTAAGAAATATATAGGACAAGCACAAGACATAGGCAGAAGATATAAAAGGCACATGCGTGAACTTAGGAAAAATAAATCAAACAACAAGCATTTACAAAGGGCATGGAATAAATACGGAGAGGAAAACTTTATCTTCTATATCATAGAAGAATGCGACATAGAATCTTTAGACAAAAAAGAAATCTACTATATAAAAAAGTTGAAGTCTCATTCATCCGAAAACGGGTACAACATATCATGGGGAGGAAACGCACCAATGCGAGGTGTTTTTGTAACAGATGAACACAGAAAACATCTTAGTGAATCATTATCGGGGGATAAAAATCCAATGTACGGCAAGAAAACTCCTATGGCTGTTTTAAAGAAAATATCTGCTGCATTGTTGGGAAGAGTTCAAAGCGAAACAGAAAAATTAAATAATTCTTACGGACAAGTTGGAAAAAAGAAGAGGAAGGGAACATCAAAATATATAGGAGTAAGTATAACCGAAAACGGAAGTTTTATGGCTAGAATACAGAACATTTATACAAAAGAAAGAATATATTTAGGATGTTTTGAAGTTGAAAAAGACGCAGCAAAAGCCTTTGACGAAAAATCTTGGGAGATATATAAAGATATATATATAAATTAAATTTTCCAGAGAATTACGAAGGGAGAGCATGAATGCCTAGAAAAACCTTTGTAAAAAAGATTGTGACAGAAGAACTTGTTGAAAAAATAAATTCTGAAAATAAAAAATTATCAAATTTATTTTTAAAGGAAAAATCTACCAGATGTAGTAATCTTACAATAAAAAGTTATCGCTCCGATTCTAATATTTTCTTTGTGTGGAATTTACAGTTTAATAATAATAAATCATTCGTTGATATTAAAAAATTAGAATTTTCAGATTTTTTTTCTTTTACAACAAATGAATTACAGTATGGGTCTGCTCGTAATAATAGACTCAGAAGTTTCTTATCATCCTTTTCTATATTTATTGAAAAGTTCATGGATGAAGAATATCCTTCCTTTAGAAACATAGTATTGAAAACAATAGAGAGTGTTCCAAAAGAAATGCGCAGAGAGAAGACAATTCTTTCTACGGAGCAAGTAGAGTCTTTGCTTATATGGTGTGCAAATAAAAATTCTCAAATGGCGTGTTGGTTGGCTTTGGCTGTCTATTCTGGTTCTCGATTTTCGGAACTTCTTAGATTTACAACAGATATATTAGACGAGAACCATACTGCATTTGGAGATTTATTTATGGAAACAACACGACAAATTAAAACAAAGGGGAGAGGAAAAAGCGGCAAGCTATTATATAAATACATTCTAAAAGATAAATTTCTACCTTACTATAAACAATGGATTACAGATAGAGAAGTATTTCTAAAAGAAAAAGGATTGTCACATTTATTTCTATTTGTTAAAGAAGACGGGACTTCAGCCACAGAAGGCACAATTCGTTCATGGGTAGCTACGATGGAGAATTTTTTACAAGTAAATGTGTATCCACACGCACTTAGACATTATTTAGTAACAGAATTCTCTAGAAAAAATATTCCTCCAATGTTAATAAAAGATTTGGTTGGTTGGACATCGCTAGAAATGGTTAGTCTTTATGATGATACAACAAGTAAAGATAAGGTTTGGACAGAGTTAGATAATCTTAAATAATATAGCATTCCTCTTTTCAGAGGATTTTGAAGGGAGGTATATATGGCAAATAGCACGTATAAACTTTTGCTTGAGGCACAAATAGACCCTAAAAGTCTTGATGCTCAGATAAAAGCTATCTCTACAAAAAACACAATCATGTTGAATGTGAAATTTAATCCTACTGATATGTCAACATTGACTGCTCAATTGGATAAAATTAAAGCATCTGGTGGTCAACTTCAAAAAGTTACAACTATTGGCGATGATTTAGGAAGAATCAATAGCGCGGCTGTACAATATCTTGATACCAATAAGAATATAGTCAACACAATACTTAAGATTAATAGTGAAGCTGGAACAACACTTAGAACAACTGAGAACATGACAGCAGAAGCTAATAAATTTTCAAAAGCTTTATTAGATGCTGAGAAGTTTTTAGCCAAGTCTGGAAATATGACTCAGACAGGAACGGTAGCAACAGCTACTACAACAGCGAATGAACTTAAGAGCGCAGCATTAGCAGGTAATGCGGAAGAAGTTGAAAGACTAACTGCCAAACTTGCAGTAAATAAAGCAGCAATTGTTTCTACGAATACTGGTTGGACTAATTTTACTGAGACATTAAAAAATAATATTAAGACGATGGCTCAAACAGCTTTGGGTATTGGTTTGGTTATGGGTGCTTTGAGTCAAATCAAAGAAGGCATTCAATACATAAAAGACCTTAATAAAGAATTAACCAATATTCGTTTGGTAACTGGTGATACAGAAGAAAATACAGCCAAGCTTGCCGTTGGATATAATAATTTAGCAAAAGAAATGGGTACTACAACCATTGAAGTGGCTAAGGGTAGTTTGGAATATATTCGTCAAGGTAAGACCGCCGAAGAAACTGGTGTTTTAATTAGAAATAGCATGATGTTGGCTAAATTAGGAAACATGGAAGCCGCAGATGCTACTGAACGTATGACATCTATTATGAACGGTTTTAAAATAAATGCTAAAGATACTGGTGAAGTTGTTGATAAACTTGTAGCATTGGATAATTCATATGCAACGTCCGTAGATGAAATTTCTACCGCTATGAAATATTCTTCAAACTCTGCCAAACAAGCAGGTGTTGATTTTAATCATTTAGCAGCATATATTACTGTAATTAGCAGTACTACTCGTATATCAGCTGAATCTATCGGTCAAGCTATGAAAACTATGTTCGCAAGATTTACGGACATAAAAGCAAATAAAATTGATGAAGATGGACTTGGAATAAATAATGTAGAAACAGCTTTAGCTAGAGTAGATATTAAATTAAGAGACAGCAAAAATAGTTTCAAAGATATTCAGGAAATTATTTCAGAATTGTCCGTAAAATGGTCTACCTTGAATGAAGTCGAACAGGATAATATTGCTAAAAGTATTGCTGGTGTAAGACAAAAAGAACAATTTTTAGTTCTTATGAATAATCAAGCAAAAATTCAGGAAGCATTGAATATTGAAGAAAACGCAAGCGGATTGGCAAAACAACGTTATGCGATTTATCTGCAAAGCATTGAAGCCGCGCAAAATAAACTAACTGCATCGTGGGAACAAATGGTTAGTGGTGCAGCAACTAAAGATTTTATTACATCGTTTTATAATGGCGCAACGGCTATACTAAATACAGTGAATGCTTTAGGAGGTATACCTACAGTTCTAAAAATCGCTATTCCATTATTAATAGCCTTCAATTTACAGTGGTTAAATACTCAAAGAATTGCGGCAAGTAATTCCATCGGAATGCTTTTGACTGGATTAAAATCTCTAGTGGGTATTCTTGGTATCGCAAATCCAGCAATGGCTGAAACAGCATTAATGGAAGGCGAAGTAGCTGCTGGAATGAATGTTATCACTCTATCAGAAGGAGCAATGACTCTTGGATTAACTGCTTTAGTTGCAGGGTTGATTTTAGTAATTCAAAAAACAGTAGAACTAAAAACTGCACAAGCAGAGCAATTAAAAACAAATCAAGACAATAATGACCAATTAGTACAACAAGCAAATACTTACTCTGAATATAGTAAAAAATTTGACCAAGCTGCAATATCCAATGGTTATTCAATTGATAAAAACGGTGCGACATTTAAAAAGACAACGCATGGAGTATTAGATTACACTAGTAGTGTTAAAAAGATGTCCGAAGAAATGTTTAAAGCTGTTAAAGTTGGTGATGCATTCGATAAGACTCAAAAGAGAGTTGCTGTTGATATGCTCACAACAGGCGGTTATACTGGCGATGGCACTAATGCATTCAAAGACTTTGCAACAACAATAAAAGATGTTGGTAGTGCAATTTCAGATACAGATACTCTACTTAAGGATTATCAGAAAAATGGATTGAAACTCTCTGATATTTCAAAAATACCTACAGAATACTTAGATGCTCTAACGGTGGAAGGCGACCATTTAAAATTAAATACAGAGTTAATTAAACAAAAGCAACTAGCTACTGTAAACGATTCTCTAGAATCAATTAAAGCGGCAGCACAACATGGTCAGGCTACTGCGCAAGAGGTGGCAGTTATTCAAGGCGTATATAATCAATTATTAGCCGAAAGTCAAAGAACTTTTGGAGCATTTCATCAAAACGCTGAACAGTATGATGCGCTATTATGGCAAATTGCCAATGACGCGGAATCGGCTGGTTATAAGTTTAAAGATATGGCTGGTAAGGCATTAACTAGCGCACAATCTATTTATGATTATATGTCTAAAGGTGATGCTGAGTTTAATAATTTTGTAGTTCAAGCTGCAAATGCAACTGGTAAATCTGTAGCTGAAATCATGAATATGATTCAAGGCATGATTGCTCAGACAATTGCGGCAGTGCATAGTGTCAGCCTTAGTGCAGGTTCTCAAATACATTCAGATGCAGTAATGGAAGGCGGAACTCCAGCGGGAACAGTTAAACCTGTTGGGTCATATACTCCAATATTTACTTCTGGTGGAGAGGGCAGTGGTTTGGATACTGCATCAGATAAAGCACAAAAAGCCGCAGATAAAAAAGCTAAAGCTAAAGCAGAAGCGGAGAGAAAAGCGGCAGAGGCAGCAGCAAAATTACAAAAAGAAATAGATAATGCCAGAAAAGCAGCTACATCTAGTTTACAAGACCAATTAAAATCATATAAAGATATAATTGATGCTCGTAAGAAAATACTACAAACGTTAGTAGATGAGCGTAAATATCAACAAGATATTCAAGATAAAAATGCTAATATTTTAAAACTTCAAAATCAATTAGCACAACTATCTCTGGATAATAGTTCAGAAGCACAAGCTCAAAAACTTCAAGTTCAAGATGAGTTGAAAAAGGCACAACAAGATTTAACAAATACACAGCAAGACCATTCAACCAAGGTACAACAAGATGCGTTGGATGCTAGTTATGCCGCATATGAAGTTAAGGTAAATCTTGCTATAAAACAAATCGAAGGTATTACTGCAAGTAGTACTGCTGATTTTGCATCTCAGTTAGCGGCTATATTAGGGAAAATGAGTGCACCAGATATAAAAAATAGCAAAAGTGGTGGAAGCACTACTGGTAATTCATTGCCAACCAGACGTTATCATGAAGGTGGAATAGTAGGAGACAGTACACCTATAAAGTCAAATGAAGTATTGGCAAAATTATTAAAAGGCGAAGGTGTTTATACACCAGAACAAGCGCAGAATTTTGTCAAGAATATAATTCCAAATATTACTCAGGGAATAAACAAAGGCAATGGAGATATAAACGTGAGTATGCCCATAAGTGTAAACGGTTCTCTTGATTCAAAAGTTATACCAGACCTAAATAGAATGGTTAATGAAACAGTTAAGAAACTCAATGATAACTTAAGACAGGTCGGATACGTTCGCCGTGCGGATGCATTCTCAATATAAGATGTTAGGATTCATTTTTAGAATCCCAACATCTATGTTTTAGAAAGGAGGAATAATGTTCTATGGTCGTAGTTTTATGTTTGATGGTATCTCATCTGAATTGTACGGACTCCATATAAATGATGTTTCAGATGGTTCATTATCAAAATCAGTAGCATCTTCTTCACAACAAATTTATGAAGAGAAAATATACCGCAGACCAACTCCATATTTTTTTGGCTCTACTCCTAGTCCCCGACTCACTTTTGAATTTTCTGCGTTTAGTGAACAAGAGATAGATGCAAATACTTTTGGATTAATAGCAAAATGGTTAACAAGTCCTAGAAGTTATAAGAAATTTTTTGTAGACCAAATCGATTCTCAAAGTTGGTATGCTAATGTAATATTCAATAATATACAAGCAAATAAAAGTGGTCATATTATACAAGGCTTTAGCGCAACAATCGAATGCAATAGTCCTTGGACATATTCTTTTCCTCAGACTGTTGATTACACGTATGACTCCAGCGTTGTTAGCGATACAATAGTATTTAATAATTCGTCTCAGGATTCTGGCGATTACCTATACCCCACATTGACAATTATCACTAATACTAACGGAGGCAATCTTAAAATTACAAATGTTGAAGATAATAATCGAATCTCTATTTTTACAGGATTAATGCCGAACGAAATAGTAACGATAAATTCTGATTTACAAACAATTGTTTCTAATAGCGGTTTACTTAGACTTGGCAATTTTAATAAGAATTTTTTGCGCCTTGTCCCGAATAGAAATACATTGAAAATTCAAGGTAATGTTGCTGTTGTGAGTTTAACATATCAATTTGCATCCAGAAGTTTAGTGGGTTAGAATTCCTTGACAGATTCACAGTTTTGTAGTACAATTAATCTCTAAATGGATAGGTACTTAAGACCGAAAAACGCAATCCTGAGCGTCTTCCATTTAGATTTATTATTTCAGGAATTTTTACAGGAGAAATATATGACAAGTGGCAAAATTAGAACAAGAGAAGATATTGAGACAATAGTTAATGATTTAGGCTATATCTTATTGGAGGAATATGCTGATAAAAATTATAGACGTGTTATCATTCAAGACAAAATCGGCTATAAATATGATACCAATCTTAATGCTTTATTGCGCGGACATATTCCAAATTTTGTATCATTAGGAAATATAAATTTCTCTTTGGAAAACATTTCTTATTGGCTATCTCTAAACAAAGCAGAGTTTAATTTGTGTGATGATAATATTTATGAAGGTGCAACAAAAAAATTAATATTTTATCATTTAGAATGTCAAGAATTTTTTGAAATGAGTTGGAATGCAATATATAGCGGCAATAATGGCTGTCCCGTTTGTAAAGGCTTACAAGTAGGAGAAAGAACTTCTTTGGCATATAAAAGACCAGATTTGGCAAAAGAATGGGATTATGAGAAAAATACATTCAGTCCGATAGATGTTACTGAGCATTCTGATAAAGGTGCTTGGTGGATATGTTCTACTTGTAAGTATTCTTGGTTTACAAAAACAATAGAACAGAGAACTAGGAAAAAGAAAGTAAACGGATGCCCAGCTTGCTCTGGACAAGTTGTTTCAGACAGAAATAGACTGTCTATTTTGTTTCCAGAAATAGCTAAAGAATGGCATCCTACCAAGAATGGAATATTAACTCCAGACGATGTTTCCTTTGCTATGGCTAAGAAAATTTGGTGGATTTGCTCAGAAGGTCACGAATATAATTCCTTTATTTATAGCAGAACAAATGGAAAAGGCTGTGAGAAGTGCAATTTGTACAAAGGTGAAGAAAAAATAGAAAAATTTTTAATCAAAAACAATATAGTTTATATTTTTCAAAAACGATTTGACAATTGTAGGAATAAGAAACCATTACCTTTTGATTTCGGAATTCCTTATGAAAATAATTCTTGGACATGTATAGAACATCACGGAGAACAACATTATTTTCCAGTAGAGTATTTCGGAGGTAAAGAAAAATTTAAAGAACAAAAGAAATTAGATAAAATAAAGGCTAAATATTGCAAGGAAAATAATATTAAATTATTAATAATTCCTTATTGGGAATTCAACAACATCGAACAAATATTAACAAAGGCTCTCTTACAATAAGAGAGTTTTTATTTTAAAGAAGGGAGACATATGGAACAGAAATTTAATGTTTTTGGTGTCCCTGAGATTCCACAAATAACTTTATGTAATCCAAATAAAACTGAATTATATAGTCTTGCTCTTGCATATAATATTAAGTTATCCAGTAAATTTAACGCAATAAGTGAGTTAAATTTTGATTTTCCTAAAAGTATCTCTGGAATAAATAATGATGTAATTGAAGCATATGATTTCATTCAAAATAAAAGATTAGTAAAAGTTGACGGATACGGATTCTATACAATTTTAGATTCGCAAGAAGATAATTCTGGCGATGTTACTATGAAATCTGTTTCCTGTCGCTCATTAGAATCTGAATTGATTCAGAAAACTGTAGTAGCATATGGAGGCACAAAGAAACTGTACGACATTCTAAATCCTACTGGCACAATTATTCAAGACATGCTAAATCTTGCGCCTTCTTGGTCAGCAGGGACATTCTCTACAGAACTCCTAACTAAATTTAGAACGTTTAATGTGTCATCATCAAATATATTAAGTTTTTTAACAAACGATGTAGCAACTGCTTTTGAGTGTACGTTCTCCTTTAACACAGAAGATAAAACTATTTCTGCTTTTACTATTTCAGATTCAACAAAAAATACAGATATTTATCTTTCTTTTAATAACCTGATAAAAAAAGCCGTTCTTTCCGAGAAATCGGATGAAATTACAACCTGTCTTGCTGTATATGGAGGAGGCAGCCTCGATATACGACAAGTCAACCCAATTGGAACTTCAAATATATACAATTTCGATTATTATACAAATACAACATGGATGTCACAAGGATTAGTAAACGCTATAACAGCATGGAAAACGCTTGTAACAACACAGCAACCAATTTATTCTGCTGACCTTCTTTTGCTTGAAACATATAATGGCGATTTATTAACATTACAATCTGCTTTGGCAACTTTGAACGAAGAATATTTGACATTACAAGGTGTGCAAAAAGCACGTATTCAACAAAATCTTCCCTATGCAGATATAAATACTCAATTGGCTGCTAAACAAACACAGATAAATGCTCAAAATGTTTTAATAACAAATAAGCAGACACAAATAACAAACATAACAAATACTCTCAAGGCTATTAATACACTGGTTAGCTTTAATACAAATTTCACAACATTACAATTGAAAGAATTAGATTCCTTTATTTATCAGAATACATATAAAAATGAAAACATCATACAAACTGATTCAATGACGCTGGTTGAAATACAACATCAAGCACAACAACTATATGACCAAGCGCAAAGTGTTTTAACAAGAGTTAGTCAACCAAGATATGAAATAGAAATGGATTCTGTAAACTATATTGTTCAAGAAGATTTTAAAGTCTTTACTAATCAAACAGAACTTGGCGCAAAGTTCACAGCGGAAATAGAAGATGGCATTTTTGTTGAAACAGTTCTATTGCAATTAGACCAAGATTTCAATGACCCAACTCAATTCAAAATGACTTTTTCTAATCGGGTTAGACTTGATGGTGCTAATTATACATATAGTGACTTAATGGGAAGTGTTCAAAAAACTGGAGCGAGTGTAACATTTGATTCATTGAAATGGTCTAATTGGGAAAATAATTACAAGGATGATGTAACTACCTTCATAACATCAGCTTTGGATGCTACAACAAATAATCTTGTTAGCAATAGTAATCAAGAAATATTAATCAATCAAAATGGTTTGAGAGCCAGACAAACTCTTAGCGGAGGCGGCTATAGTCTTAAACAGGCATGGTTGGTAAACAATGTCCTCGCATTCAGTAATGATGGCTTTCAAACATCTAAATTAGCATTAGGAGAAATACATGTTCCTACAGGAGGAACGGCTTATGGATTAGTAGCTGATGTAATTGTGGGAAAATTGTTAGCGGGCAATGTTTTAACAATCACAAATGAAACCAATAACTTTGTTCTAGACTCAACAGGTGCTACTTTAACAAATGCAAAGTTTACGCTTGCCAATACAAATACAAAAGTAATCATAGACCCAACATCTACAAGAAGTTTTCGTATTCAAAAAAATATAGGTGGAACATTCATTGACCAGTTTTGGGCAGATAATGCGGGTAATGTAAATTTCTCTGGTATCCTATCAGGTGCTACAGGTGTATTTTCAGGCTCAATTACCGCTTTATCTGGCAACATTGGAACATTAGTAATTGATACGCAGGGATTGAAAACTGCTGACGGAGTAAATTATCTTCGCGGCAATGGTGATTTAAAATGGGGTGCTTTATCCATTACAGGTTCTACAGCTATATTTCAAGGTGATATTTATGCAAATAAACTCGTAGGTCAAGTGGTTGACCCACAAATTGCATCTGGTTTGAATGCTGGAAAAGTAACACATGGCGAAATGTCTGGTAATCAAGTATTTGGCGGTTTCATTGGCTCTGGTGGTGGTGGTGGTATAAACCTAACTCAATCTGGAAAAGCTATTGTACAAGGAACATTTGCTATTTTAGATTCTACAACTGGCGTAGCAGAGGTAATAGTACAAGGAAATACTGTTACTATTGATGGAAGCATCGCTGTTGATACAGGGTTAGGAAAAAGCGGCACGTTTACATCTGGAACAACTTTTATTTTCAGACACGGTATATTGATTGATACATTCTAGGAGTTTATATGAAATATGTAATTACAAAAGATGGTTTACAACAACTACTTGGAGATATAGATTCTAGACTTTCTCAAATAGAAGTGAAGGGGGAATCTGTTTCTCATTTATTTATAGCTAGAGCTATGTTCAAGGAATTGATAGAATCTTTTAAAGAAGAGAAAGAAGATATTCCAAAAACGGAAGGAGATAAAAATGCCCTATAGCGATTATGCTCCTTTAAATACGTTATGTGAATTTCCAATGATTTCAGGAGGAGTTGAGAAACTTATATTTACTGTATATGAAGAAGATGGAGTAAGTCCTTTCAACTTGTCAGGATATAGTATTAGTTGGGTATTATGCCCCTATGGAAATTTTGCTTTGAAAAGTGTTCAGAAATCAGGAACGATTACTGGGACTTCTACCTTTGAGATTTTACTATCAACTGAAGATACTCAGAATCTGAGAGGTAAATATATACAACAGCCAATAATTATTGGTTCGGATGGAAGTCAATATCGAGCTTCGCAAGGCGTCATACTTATCCAAGATAGAAGTATTTAGGTATTGACAAATTTAGAATAATGTGGTAAAATTAATTCCTAAACGAATAGGGTCATTCCCGAACAACCAACTCTCAGGTCTTTCGTTTAGATTTTTATTTTTGAGAGATTGTTTATGGAGATAAATATGACAAGCGGGATTTACTGTATTGAAAATTTAGTTAACGGGAAAAAGTATATTGGACTTTCTATAAACATAGAAGACCGTTGGTATGTTCACAAAACTACATTAAGAGGAAATTACCATGATAACAGTTATCTGCAAAATGCATGGAACAAATATGGGGAAAACAATTTTGAATTTTGGATAATTGAAAAATGTGGAAAAAATGAAACTATTTTGAAGAAAAAAGAAATGCATTATATAAGATTTTATAATTCATTTGCTCATGATAAAAACGGGGGTTATAATTTAAGTCGTGGGGGAGATAGAAATTTTGGCTATAAACTTACTCCAGAACAATTAAAACATCATATAGAGGTACGCATAGGAAAGATAACACCTCAATTTGTAAAAGATAAAATTTCAAAAGCATTACTTGGAAAACCGAAACCAGAGGGATATGGTCAAAGAAAACAGGGAGTAAAGAAGAAGCAAAAATTTAAAACAACAAGCAAATATGTTGGCGTTAGTTATGATTCCGAAAGAGATAAATGGCGTTTTGAGTTAACAGTTAAGGAAAAAAGAATACGTGGAAGAAGAAATACAGAAAAAGAAGCTGCTCTTGCTTATAACGAAGCGGCTATAAAAGCATATGGAAAAAATGCAAAATTAAATATTATAGAGGAGGATTAATGGCAATTACATATTATTCTGCAAATCAGATATTAGATAGAAATTTTGGAACAACCGCATATAGCCCCGCTGCTACCTATTGGTTCGCTTTATCCACTACGACTATAAATATAGATTCTACTGGATTGACTGAGCCGTCAGGTTCGGGCTATGCTCGTACATCTTTAGCAAACAACAAGACTAACTTTAGTGTCGCATCTAGTGCATCACTAAGTAATTTGACAGCAGTTACATTTCCAGAAAGCACTGGTAGTTGGGGAACGGTTATAATGGCAGCAATGATGGATGCTAGTACTGGTGGAAACATCTGGTTTTTTGATACATTGACTCCAGCCAGAACCGTTGCAACATCTACTACATTACTATTCATTATTGGTGCAATTACTGGACAAATGACTAACTAGGATTTTAATTATGCCAACAAATGAAAAATCCTTTTCGATGATTATAAGAAACTCAAA
>WNFL01450976.1_pt1 | contig 26363 bp, 28 predicted proteins | sample 5400361 | NCBI WGS metagenome assembly WNFL01 (sample SAMN13153351, study PRJNA577476) | soil metagenome | isolation source: 40 cm soil on Douglas fir-dominated hillslope | place: USA:California | collected 2013-09-17
CCGTCAAGCACCGCCTTGAGCGAATCATCCGCCTTGGTGCGCGTGTCGGCGGGCAAAGCCGCAAGCGCTCGGCTCAGATTGTCGGCGATGGTGAGAAAATCGCGTGCGAACCGCGTCACGCCATAGGTCCGCGCCTCGTCACGCTCGCGCTCCAGGCGCTTGCGAACGTTCTCGACCTCGGCCAGCGCGCGCAGGGCGCGATCCTTCTGGTTGTCCGCCTCGGTCCGAAGCGCAACAATTTCGCGCATGACATCGTCCTGGCCGGTTCCATCTCCCTGCCCGACATCCTCGGGCAAGGGATCATTGTCATTTTCTGCTGACATGATTCTCCTTAAACGCTTCGAACGGCGGAAGGTCTACGCCAAAAGTCGGCCAACCATCCGCGCTGTATAATCGACCATCGGCACGATGCGCGCATAATTCAATCTCGTGGGACCGATCACGCCGATGACCCCGACCACCTTGCCGTTGGCGTCGGCATAGGGGGCCGCCACGATGGAGGAGCCCGACAGCGAAAACAATTTGTTTTCCGAGCCGATGAAGACGCGCACGCCCTCGCCTTTGCGCGCGAGTTCCAACAGGCCGATCAAATCATTCTTGCGTTCGATATCGTCGAACAGCGTTCGCACCCGCTGCAAATCGCTTTGCGCTTCAATGTCTTCCAAAAGATTCGAGGCGCCGCGGACGATCAGGATCTTGTCCCCCGCCGCATCCGCGCCCTCCCGCGGGCGGGCCGACAGGGTCGCGAGGCCTTCCGCGACGATTTGCGCGGTCAGCGCATCGAGCTGGGCGCGCTGCTCCTCGATCTCCTTGAGGATCTCGCTTCGCGCCGCGTCCAAGGTGCGCCCCTGAAGCCTGGCGGAAAGATAATTGGCGGCCTCGCTCAAGGCCGAAGGCGGCAGGCCCAGCGGCGTATCGATCAGCCGGTTCTCCACGCTTCCGTCCGCTCCGACCAGGATAGCGAGGGCCTTGCCTGGGCTGGTGGCGACAAACTCGACATGCTTCAGCGGCACCTCCTGCTTGGCGGCCAACAGCAGCCCGGCGCAGCGTGACAGCCCCGACAGCATGGTCGTGGCCTGGGTCAGCACGTCTTCCAGCGGGCGGCCGGAGGCGGCGATGCGTTCCTCGATCTGGAGCCGTTCTTCGCTCGTCAGGTCGCCCACCTGCAGCATGCCGTCGACAAACAGCCGCAGCCCCTTCTCGGTGGGCACCCGGCCGGCGCTGGTGTGAGGAGCATAAAGCAGCCCCATCCGCTCCAGATCGGCCATGACATTGCGGATCGAGGCAGGGGATAGCGTCAGCGGCAGGCGCTGGGAAAGGGTGCGCGAACCCACCGGTTCCCCGGAGGAGAGATAGGCTTCGACCAGATGGCGGAACACTTCGCGGGGACGGCCGCCGAGCTCGCCCGCCAGAAAATCGCTCGGCATCGATAGCGGGGCCCTGGTTTCCATGGACACCTTCTACCCCCAAATTTCTGCTGGCGCGCGGGCTTTGCCCTCTCACCTCCGGAATTGCCCGAGCGGTAGGGCCCAAGAGTAAAGTTTGCGCCCGGGCTGCACGGCCGGTAGGTAAAGGCGGCAATCCTCAACTTCAAGAGATGCCATGGGCCCCTCCTCCCGCCCCTCCGCCCGCCGTCACGATGAAATGCGCCGCGTCACTCTGGAACCCGGCGTGCTGAAACATGCCGAGGGCTCGTGCCTGGTCAAATTCGGCGATACCCACGTGCTGTGCACGGCGAGCCTGGAGAACCAGGCGCCGCCCTTCCTGCGCGGCTCCGGGCGAGGCTGGGTGACCGCCGAATACGGCATGCTGCCGCGCGCGACCTCGGAACGCACAAGGCGCGAAGCGGCGGCGGGCAAGCAGACCGGCCGCACGCAGGAGATCCAGCGCCTGATCGGACGCTCTTTGCGTGCGGTCACCGCGCTCGAGCTTCTGGGCGAGCGCCAGATCATCATCGATTGCGACGTGCTCCAGGCCGACGGCGGCACGCGCACCGCCTCCATCACCGGCGGCTTTGTCGCGCTCTACCAATGCGTCAGCTTCATGACCGCGACTCAGCTGATCGCGCGTCACGCCATCAAGGATCACGTCGCCGCGATCTCCTGCGGCATGCATCAGAATGCTCCGGTGCTGGACCTCGACTACGCCGAGGACTCGGGCGCTGGCACCGACGCCAATTTCGTCATCACCGGCAGCGGCGGGTTGGTGGAGGTCCAAGCGACCGCCGAGGGCGGTCCCTTCAGCGAGGCCGAGTTTGGCCAATTGCTCGCGCTCGCACGCAAAGGCACCTCGGAGTTGATGGTCTTGCAGAAGCAGGCGCTGAAACTGTGATCCGCCTGGTTGCGGGAGATAGGCTTGTCGTCGCCAGCCACAATCCCGGCAAGCTGCGCGAGATCATGGAGCTGATCGCGCCTTTCGGGATCAAAGCCTTGGGCGCGTCCGAGCTGGGCCTTCCGGAACCCGAAGAGACCGGATCGACGTTCGCCGCCAACGCGGCCTTGAAAGCGCAAGCCGCCACGAAGGGTTCGGGATTGCCTGCGCTTGCCGATGATTCAGGGCTGTGCGTGGTGGCGCTCGACAACGCACCGGGCATCTATTCCGCGCGCTGGGCGGGCCCCACAAAAGATTTCCGCCTCGCGATGCGGCGCGTGGAAGACGAGGTGCAGCGAAGCGAGAGTCACGATACGCGCGCCTTTTTCGTTTGCGCGTTGGCGTTGGCTGCTCCGGGCGCGCCAACGGAAACATTCGAGGGCCGCGTCTATGGTTCGCTGACGTTCCCGCCTCGTGGGCATAAGGGTTTCGGCTATGATCCCATCTTCGTGCCGGAGGGATATCGCATGACCTTCGGCGAAATGGAGCCGGCCGAAAAACACGCCATGTCGCACCGCGCCCGCGCCTTCGCGAAATTCGTGCACAGCGCGATTGATCCGGGTACGGAGCAATGAGCGATTTCGCCGTCTATGTGCATTGGCCGTTCTGCACCGCCAAATGTCCCTATTGCGATTTCAATTCCCATGTGCGCGAACGCTACGACGAGGGGCGCTGGGCGGCGGGAATCGCGAAGGAGCTCGCCGCGGTTGCCGGCTTGCAGGGCGACCGGCGTCCCGAGGTGACCAGCGTTTTTTTTGGCGGCGGTACGCCCTCGCTGATGGGCGGCGCCGCGGCGGCGCGCGTACTTGACGCCATTGCCACGCATTGGACGGTCTCTTCCGACGCGGAGATCACGCTCGAAGCCAACCCCAATAGCGTCGAGCAGGCCCGCTTCCGGGATTATCGCGCCGCCGGCGTCAACCGGGTGTCCATCGGTGTCCAAGCGCTTGACGATCGGGCGCTCAAAGCCCTCGGCCGACTGCACGGGGTGGATGAAGCCAAGGCCGCAATCCGGCTGGCGCAGTCCGTATTTCCACGGGTCAGCTTCGACCTCATCTATGCCCGTCCCGAACAGAGCCGCGAAGATTGGGCGGCTGAGCTGAATCAGGCACTGAGTTTTGGAACCGAACACCTATCGGTCTATCAACTAACGATCGAACAGGGCACCGCATATGCGACGCTCGCCCGCCAAGGCAAACTCCATCTGCCGGAGGAGGATTCCGCCGCCGAGCTCTACGAGCTGACCCAGGAAATTACGGATAGGGCAGGGCTCCCGGCTTACGAAGTCTCGAATCATGCAAGACCGGGCGCTGAGAGCCGCCATAACCTAACCTATTGGCGTTATGGAGATTATGCGGGCGTCGGCCCAGGCGCCCACGGCCGGCTGACAATTTCCGAACGGCGTTTGGCCACATTAGCCGAACGGCTGCCGGAACACTGGCTGGCGTCCGTCGAGGAAAAAGGCAGCAGCCTCACTCTGACCGAGATACCGTCCTTCGAAGCCGCCCAGGAAAATCTCCTGATGCATGTTCGATTGACCGAAGGGGTGGATATTTCCACCTATCGCGCCCGGTGGGGCAGGGCGCCCTCGTCGGACCGTATCGCGGCGCTTCGCGAGCTCGGGCTGGTCACCCTGAAGGACGACCGCCTCGCCGCGACCCCGCGAGGCAGGCTTGTCCTCAACAGCATCATCGCCACCCTCGCCGACCTGCCCGAACCAGAAGCAACAAACAATCACCATGGCCGGGCTTGACCCAGCCACCCAGCCGCCGCGCGCCTCATCCTGAGGAGGATGCGAAGCATCCGTCTCGAAGGACGCGCGGCAAATGAGTCCTATGATCGCCTGGATGGCCACGTTTGCGGGCCATGACAGTTTGGGTTTCCCTAAAACCCCGCCTGCGGGAAGGTCTTGGGCGCAGGATCGACCACCGCAAACCCGTTCGGGCTCACCGCCAGGATCGCCAGGCCCCGCTCGGCCGACCCGTCGCTGCGGAAGCGGAATATGCCGTCCACGCCGGAGAACCCGTTGGGATCGGTCAGCACCGCATCGGTGTATCGCTCGAAGGGCTGGCCCCGCGACAACAGGGCGATCAGCGAAATCGCGTCATAGCCCAGGGTCGCGATGCGCGGAGGCGGAGCGTTGAAGACCATGCGGTAGTGGTCGGAGAAGGCGCGGAACGCCGCCGGTGGCGGGGCGGCAAACCAGCCATCGGCAAGCAGAGGCTCCTGGGCCACCGAGGGATCGTCCCACAGGCCCGTCCCAAGCAATTTCACGCCGCGCGAGGCCGCGCCTCCGATGGCAAGCGCGGGAGCGATGCCTTGCAGCATGGTCCCGCCTTCACCGACCAGGATGGAATCGGCGCCCGATTGCGCCGCATTGCGTGCGGGCGTCCCCACAAGCTCAGCTTTTTCTTCAAAACTCTGGACGGTGGCGACTCGCCCGCCCGCCCGCATCACCGAATCGCGAAAGGCGAGGGTGACCTTGTCGCCATAGGCGGTCCTGGGCACCAAAGCCGCGAAGGCGTTGTGGCCGGTCCGCGCCGCATAGCTGACGATGCGGTTCACTTCGGTCTCGGGCTGGAAGCTGAGCAGATAGACGCCATTGCCCCCCACCGAACGGTCGCTCGATAGCGCGATCACCGGTATATGCCGCGCGCGCGCGATGGGCGCGACTGCGGTGACCGATTGGGCGAAAAGCGGCCCGATGATGATCTCCGCCCCGTCATTGATCGCCTTCGCCGCAGCAATGGCGGCCTTTTCGGGCGTGCCGCCATCGTCGCGCGGCATCAACAGGATGTCGTTGGCCTTTGAATCAAAAACCGCCAGTTCCGCCGCCCTCTCCAAGGCTTCCGCGACGCCGCGGATATCCGCCGACGGACTGGACAAGGGCAGCAGCAGCGCCACGCGAGCCGGAATCACGCCGGCGGCGGTGTTGCGCAAACGGTAGAAATTCGGCTGGTCCATGCGCGCCGGCGGTGGCGGTGGGGGAGGGGGCGCCAGGATGAGGGGCGCCGGCGGTGGCGGGGGAGGCGCTGCCAGGACGGCCGGCCTCATCATGGTCTGGCAGCCGGCAAGGACGGTGCCTATCGCAAGAACCAACGCAATCGCGCACACTCGCGCGCGCGATTCGGGCATCCGGATCCTTGGCTCAGCTGGAGTCGCCTTTCGTGGCGCGCCGCCAGAAAAAAACGCGAAAACACTCATCCGCGGCTGCGCCTCCTTTGCCGCTCTCGGCTCATCGGCGTAACGGGTCCGATGCTGGGCCCGCCGAATCGAACAGCGACCCTAGGATGCGGTCGAGCGGGGGTAAATCCCGTGTTGAAGCCCGCGCCGAAGCTTCCGAAACAAACGCCATGGCGGCCCCCGCTCTTGCGCCTGGGCTGTACGTAACGGCAACGCCCATCGGCAATGCCGCCGACATCACGCTGCGAGCCCTGAATGTGCTGCGCAATTGCGATTGCATTGTGGCGGAAGACACGCGGGTAACCTCTCGTCTTCTGGCGATTTACGGCATCAGCCGGCCGCTGCTCGTCTACAACGATCACAACGCCGGTTCGATGCGCCCCAAACTGCTGGAAAGGCTGCGCCAGGGCGCGCGCCTTGCGCTGGTCAGCGATGCGGGAACGCCGCTCGTCTCCGACCCCGGACATAAGCTTGTGCGTGCGGCGCGAGAGGCAGGCCTGCCGGTTTTTCCGGTTCCCGGCGCGTCCGCGCCTTTGGCGGCGCTGACCGCATCGGGCCTTCCGAGCGACCGCTTCTTTTTCGTCGGCTTCTTGCCGGCCAAATCCGGCGAAAGGCGCACGGCGCTCTCGGCGTTGATGGCGGTCCCCGGAACTCTGATCTTTTTCGAATCTTCGCCGCGCCTAGGAGATTCCTTGCGGGATATGGCCGACATCCTCGGTCCCCGGGAGGCAGCCATCGCCCGCGAGCTCACCAAGCTCCATGAGGAGGTTCGCCGTGGCACAATCGATGAGCTTGCCGCCCATTATGCCGACGCGCCGCCCAAAGGAGAAATTGTCGTCCTCCTCGGCCCGCCGCCGGCAGAAGGCCCGGCGGATTCGGCAAAAATCGATGCGCTTTTGCTCCAGGCGTTGCCCTTCATGCCGGTCAAGGCGGCGGCATCCCTTGTCGCCGAGGCGACCGGGAGCAGCAGACGGGACATCTATTTGCGGGCCTTGAAACTCAAGGGCGATTCGAGTCGTGACCAAGAAGCTTGACCGTCGCCGCAAGGCCGAAACCCATGGCCGGCGAAGCGAGACGCTGGCGGCCGTGCTCCTGGCTTGCAAGTTCTACCGGCTGCTGGGCCGTCGCCATGACGCCCTCCGGTATTCTATGCTTTGTCGAAGTGAAGGCGCGCGGTTCCGAATCAGACGCCGCGGAAGCGGTGACCATTCGCCAGCGCGCCCGGATCGCCCGCGCCGCAGCGCTTTACTTGGGAGCACGTCCCAGTTTACGCCACAAAGGCGTGCGATTCGACGCGATATTGGTTACGCCGCGCCGTTGGCCCCTTCATGTGAAGGATGCGTGGCGTCCCGATTCGTGACGATGCGTTGGTTGAGGAGAATTGCGATGCGCGTTTTGATCCGTCTGGTTCCCTTGATGTTCATTCCGCTTCTCTCTGGCTGCGTGTGGGTCGCAGCCACCGGCGCGGTTGCGGGTGTGTCGGCCGTGCGGCAGGAACGCACCATCGGCAACGCCATCGACGATGCGCGCATCAAGACAACATTGGATGGCCGCCTGGCAAAGGATTCACCTGGTCTTTACCTCAGTGTCTCCACAACAGTCGTGGAAGGGCGCGTGCTGTTGACGGGCCGGGTCTCCGATCCCGAGAATCGGCTGAACGCAACTCGCGTCGCCTGGACCGTCGAAGGCGTTCGCAAAGTGGACAATGATATTGAGGTCAGTGATTTCTTCGGCTGGCTCGACGGCCCTGCCGATCTGATCATGCGCACGCGGCTCGCGGCGACCCTGCTCGCCGATGGATCCATCAAAGATGTGAATTACACCACCGATGTGGTGCACGGCGTGGTCTATCTGATGGGCGTGGGGCAGGATAAGGACGAAGTGGACCGCGTCGTTGCCCACGCGCAGAAACTGAACGGCGTCAAACGGGTGGAGAATTATGTGGTCCTGAAGAGCGATCCGATACGCTACGGCTTTTCGGCACAACCCCAACAATAATGAGCAATCCGCGTCCCGCCGAGCAATCTGCCTACGAAGAGACGCCTTCCGACTATCTCGCGCGGTTGGGACAAGCGGGCGAGGGCCCCCACGATCTTGCGACAGCGGCACTCATGCTCGCGGCACTCGATCATCCCGACCGGAAGCTCGATCGTTTCCGCAACCATCTGTCCGAACTCGCCGAGCGGGTTCGCGCGGAAGGCGGGTTCGCGCGCGACGGCGAGAGCGCGGCCCGCGCGCTATCCTCGTTGCTCGCCGGCCATTATGGCTATGAGGGCGAGCGCGGCTATTATGACGACCCGGATAACGCCGATCTGATGTCGGTGATCGACCGCAAGCGTGGGCTGCCGGTCACACTTGGCATCCTGTACATCCACGCCGCGCGGGCCGGCAAAATGGAGGCGCAGGGCCTCTTCGCGCCCGGTCATTTCTTGATGCGCGTCGCGGTGAAGGGGAGTGAGGCGATCATCGATCCGTTCAATGGCGGCGCGGTGCTGGATCGCGAGCGCGTCAACACGCCTGGTTTCGGCGCGCCGCTCATTGTCGGCGAGCCCGGCTCCGATCAACCCGATCCCTTCGCGCTCGTCAGCGATATCGAGGTGTTGTTGAGGCTGCAGAACAACATCAAGAATCGCGCACTGAAAAGTCGCGACACCGCGCGCGCGATCGAGATTTTGCGTCGCATGACGATGATCGCACCCCGCCGCAGCGTGGTGTGGCTGGAGCTCGGTCGGTTGCAGGAATCCACGGGGGCGCTTTCCTATGCGCGCAGCGCTTATGAAACCTGCCTCAAGCTGCCGCGCTCCAGCGATCATGTTACCAATGAGGCCACGTTCGCCCTGCATGCGCTCAAGCGCCGGCTCAACTGAAAGCCGCAAATTCGATGGCGCTCACCGTTGCGATACAGATGGATCCCATCGAGCGCATCGACATTGCGGGCGATTCCACGTTTGCGCTGGCGCTTGAGGGTCAGTCGCGCGGGCATAGGCTGCTCTATTACGGGCCGCGCGATCTGACTTTGCGTGACACGAAACTCGTGACGCGTGTGCGCACCCTCCAGGTCCGCAACGAACGCGGCAATCATTTCACGCTCGGAGATTCTTCCCGTTACGATCTGTCGGATGCCGACGTGGTGCTGATGCGCCAGGATCCGCCTTTCGACATGGCCTATATCACCGCGACGCATCTGCTCGAACGCATCCACCCCGCCACCCTGGTCGTGAACGATCCCTTTCATGTCCGCAACGCGCCCGAAAAGCTTTTCGTCACGAATTTCAAGGATCTGATGCCGCCCACTTTGATCGGCTCCGATGCTTCGGAGATTCGCGCCTTTCGCGCCGAGCACAAGGACATCGTGCTGAAACCGCTTTACGGCAATGGCGGGGCTGGCGTGTTTCGGCTCAAAGCGGACGACGAAAATCTCAACGCCTTGCTCGAAATGTTCACCCAGTTCTATCGCGAACCGGTGGTTGTGCAGCGCTACGTTCCCGAAGTGCGCAAAGGCGACAAACGGATCATCCTCGTCGACGGTCAGGCCATCGGCGGATTCAACCGCGTGCCCGCTGCGGGCGAAGCGCGCTCCAACATGCATGTCGGAGGCCGCCCGGAACCCGTGGAGCTCTCGCCCCGCGACCTCGCGATCTGCGATTCCATCGGCCCCGAGCTCAAGGCCCGGGGGCTGATCTTCGCCGGCATTGATGTGATCGGCGATTATCTCACCGAGATCAACGTCACCTCTCCGACCGGCATCCAGGAATTGAAGCGCTTCGGCGGTGCCGATGGCGCTGCCCTCGTTTGGGATGCCATCGAGCGCAAGGCGAAGGGGTCTAAATAGGACGGCGCGATTGCTCGCGCGCCCTCAGTGACTTATCGTGATCGAAAATATCATCGCGAATGAAAGGCGTTTGATCGTGAGCCGAGCCGTCAATGACGACGCGCTGGACGTCCTGTTCCGCAAGGCCCGCACCCATCGCAAATGGCGCGCCGGCGCGGTGACGCCGCAAATGCTGATGGCCGCCTATGATCTGATGCGCTGGGGGCCGACAACCAACAACACCACGCCCGCCCGCATCGTGTTCATCGTTTCGCCGGAAGCGAAGGAAAGGCTCAGGCCCCATCTCAATAAGGGCAATATCGACCAGACCATGTCGGCGCCCGCAACCGCCATCCTCGCCTATGATACGCATTTCTACGACAAGATGGACAAGCTCAGCCCCAATCCCGGCGCCAAGGAATCCTGGAGCCAGAAGAGCCCGGCCGAAATTCAAGAAGCCGCATTCCGGGGCGGCACCTTGCAGGGCGCCTATTTCATGCTGGCCGCGCGTGCGATCGGTCTCGATTGCGGGCCGATGTCGGGATTCGACAATGCCGGTGTCGATCGCGAATTCTTCGCCGGAACCACGATCAAGTCCAATTTCCTGTGCAATCTCGGCTACGGGGACGAGACAGCCCTCAGGCCTCGCGGCGGGCGTCTCGAATTCGATGAAGCCTGCCGGATCCTTTAGGCTGGCTGGGGCCAAGCTCGCGTGATGCTCCTCGCGGTCGATACTGCGCTCGGCGCCTGCTCGGCGGCGCTCGTGGCGCAGGGCAAGACGCTCGCCCATCAGCATCTCGCAATGGCGCGCGGTCACGCCGAAGCGCTCGCGCCCATGGTGGACGCGCTGATGCGGGGCGCCGGCGTTCCGCTTTCGGCGCTCGACAGAATTGCCGTGACCACCGGCCCCGGCACCTTTACCGGACAGCGTGTCGGCCTCGCCTTTGCGCGCGCGCTCGGTCTCGGTCTGAAACGCCCGGTGATCGGCGTGACCACGCTCGACGCCATGGCGGAAGAGGCATTGACGAAACAGCCGGGCATCGCCTGGTGCCTCGCCGCTGCCGATGCCAAGCGCGGCGAGATCTATCTCGGCGCGCGTTCCGTGCAGCACGGCACACTTATGATGCCTGAATTGCTCGCGCTCGAAACCATCGCAAAAAGAATCACCGCCCTTGCGCATACAGACCGCAATGTGGTGCTCGCGGGGACCGCCGCGGAGCTTGTCAAACCCATGCTCGAACAAATGGACCTGCGGCCCATCGACAGTCTCGTGCGCCAACCCGATGCGGTATTCGTCGCAAGGCTTGCAACCGATGCGCCCGAAGGCCCGCCGCCCAAGCCGCTTTACTTGCGCGCGCCAGACGCGAAGCTTCCGGGTCTTGTTTTGTGAGCATGGCTCCTCGGATCACCGCCAGCGACAATGCCGCGCTGCTCGCATTGCTGCATCGCCAATGTTTCGAGGACCCGTGGGACGAAAAATCGTTTCGCTCTCTCCTCGGTGGTGACGGAGTTCTTGCGCTCATCGCCAAGGATGCGTCTGCGACTGAATCGCAGGCTTTCATCCTCATCCAGGTCGCTGCCGGCCAATCGGAAATTCTCAGCATCGGCACCGTGCCCGATGCGCGCCGATCGGGGCTCGCGCAGATTCTCCTTCACGAAGCGGCCGCCGAGGCCTTGGCGCGAGAGGCGCAGGAAATGTTCCTCGAAGTGGCCGAAGACAATTCCGCCGCTCTCGCGCTTTATACCACGGCGGGTTTCTCAATTGCCGGGCGCAGGCGGCTCTATTATCGCAGGCTTGGCGGTCTTATGGTCAATGCATTGATGTTGCGTGCACCCTTGCCATTGCCAGGCCATGGGAATGCGCCTCCGTCTCCACTAAGATAACGGCTTGAAGGCGGGAGATCCCCAGTGAACCGGGTAGAAGAGAATCTCAATCGCATCGAAAAGGCCTGCGTGGTGAAGGGTCTGAGGATGACGGAGCAACGCCGCATCATCGCGCGCGTCATTGCCGAAGCCTACGACCATCCCGATGCCGAGGAATTGTACCGGCGCGCCATCGCGGTGGATCCGCACATCTCGATCGCGACGGTGTATCGCACGGTCAAGCTGTTCGAAGACGCCGGCATCCTCGAGCGGCACGATTTCCGCGACGGACGCTCGCGCTACGAAGAGATCAGCGAGCACCATGATCACTTGATCGACGTGTCGACCGGCCGCGTCATCGAATTCGTCAACGAGGACATCGAAAAGCTGCAGCGACGCGTCGCCGAGGAATTGGGTTTCGAGCTCGTGGATCATCGGCTCGAGCTTTATGGAATCCCTAAGGGCGGCAAGAAACCCGATCGCCCCGCGAAATAGATGAAGAAGCGCTTCCGCGCGAGGCAGCGAACATGACGAAGCTGCGCGCCCTTTCCATTCTCGTCGTCTTCTTTGTCGTCACGGTGATCTTGCTGCCCCTCCAATGGGCTGCGGTGAAGCTTCACGTCCCCGCCCGGCGGAGCATCCCTTATCGCTATCACCGCTTCGTCTGCCGTCTCTTCGGCGTGCGCGTCTCGGTCCTTGGCGCACCGCTTCGCGGCGGCGGGCTGATGACCGCGAACCATACCGGCTGGTTCGATATTCCGATTCTCTCGGCAGTGGCGCCGGTCTCCTTCGTCGCCAAAATGGAGGTGGCGCAGTGGCCGTTCTTCGGCACCTTGGCGCGGCTGCAACGGACCATCTTCATTCGCCGCGAGCGGGCGAAAGCGCTGGAAGATCGCGACACGATCCGCAAGCGATTGCTGGAAGGCGATGCGCTGGTGCTGTTTCCCGAAGGCACATCGAGCGACGGCAATCGTGTGCTGCCGTTCCGCAGCGCGCTTTTATCGGCCGCGGAACTCGACCTGGGAGAGGATGCCGCCCATCACCAGCGCCACGCCAATGTGCAACCGGTCTCGATTGCGCTGGTCGGCCTGCACGGCATGCCCATGGGCCGGGAAAACCGGCCTTTCTATGCCTGGTACGGCGATATGGAGCTGGTGCCCCATCTTTGGGAGGCGCTGAAGTCCGGACCCATGGATGTCACCGTGGAGTTCCACAAGCCGCTGACCGTCGATGAAGCCGGCGGACGCAAGCAGCTGGCTGCGCGCTGCGAGGCCGCGGTCCGGGCCGGGCTTACAAGGGCGCTTTCCGGCGCGAAGATCGAGCCGCGGCCGGCACAGGACGAAGCCCTGATCGAGGCCTTGAACGAGGCCGAAACCGAGGAGGCCGCATGAGGCCCTGTTGTCTTAACCGTGACTTTTTCGCATAACGCCGCTCTATTCCAAGCCGGCCGAGCATGAAGAAGCTCTATATCAAGACCTATGGCTGCCAGATGAACGTCTATGATTCCGCCCGCATGGCGGATCTGCTGGCGCCCTTGGGTTATGCCCCGGTGGACTCGGCAGAGGGCGCCGACATGGTGATCCTCAACACCTGCCACATCCGGGAAAAGGCGACGGAAAAGGTCTACTCCGAGCTCGGCAAGTTAAGACAACTCAAGATCCGCCGCGCCGAAGCGGGAACGCCCATGCTGGTTGCGGTCGCGGGCTGCGTCGCCCAGGCCGAAGGCGCCGAGATCATGGCGCGCCAGCCGGCGGTCGACATGGTCGTGGGCCCGCAATCCTATCATCGGCTGCCGGAGATGATCGCACGTGTCGCGCGCGGCGGCGGCCATGCGCTGGAGACCGATTTTCCGGCCGAGGACAAATTCGATCACCTTCCCGAGGAGCGCGCCGCGCCGGGCGTCTCCGCGTTCCTGACCATCCAGGAAGGTTGCGACAAGTTCTGCACCTTCTGCGTCGTTCCCTATACGCGCGGTGCGGAATTCTCGCGCCCCGTGGCGCAGATCGCCGAAGAAGCGCGCCGCCTTGCCGCAAAAGGCGTGGCCGAAGTGACATTGCTCGGCCAGAACGTGAACGCCTATCTCGGTGAAGGACCGGACGGCAGGCGATGGGGCCTCGCGCGGCTCATTCGCCATCTGGCCTCCATCGAAGGCGTGAAGCGGCTGCGCTACACCACCAGCCATCCGCGCGACATGGATGATGATCTGATTTCCGCGCATGGCGATGTCGACGCGCTGATGCCCTATCTGCATCTCCCCATGCAATCGGGCTCGGACCGCGTGCTCGCTGCGATGAATCGCGGCCACACGCGCGAGGACTATTTGCGCATTGTCGCCAGAATGCGCGAAGCGCGGCGCGACATCGCGCTGTCCTCCGATTTCATCGTCGGCTTTCCCGGCGAGAGCGATGCCGATTTCGAAGCCACCATGACTCTGGTGCGTGAAGTTCGTTACGCCCAGGCTTTCTCGTTCAAATATAGCGCGCGCCCCGGAACGCCCGCGGCGGCCGCGCCGCGGCAGATTCCCGACGCCGTGAAGGACGAACGGCTCCAGGCACTTCAGGCGCTTCTCGCCGAGCAGCAGAACGCGTTCAATTCCAGCTGCGGCGGCAGGGAGCTCTCGGTGCTGTTCGAAAAGCCGGGCCGCAGACAGGGTCAGGCTGTCGGGCGCAGTCCCTATCTGCAGCCCGTACATGTCGATGGCGCGGCGCCCCTGATCGGTTCGCTTCGCCAGGTCAGAATCGTCGAGGTGCTGCCGAACTCGCTTCGAGGGGCCCTCGCGGATGTCGCGGCACCGGTGCGGCAAGAGGCGGCCGCGCATTGAACCCGCGCCACGGCACCGCGTCCCAGACGAGCGCGCGCGAGCAAGTCACGCTGGAATTCAAACGCAACGCGTTGCTGTCCTCGCTCGCCGGCAGCCACAGCCGCAACCTGGTGCGCCTGGAGCAGAAGCTCGGCGTGCGGCTTGCGCAGCGCGGCAATCTGATTTCCGTCGAGGGAACACAAGAAGCGCGCGAACGCGCGACCATCGTCCTTCGCGCGCTCTATCGGCGTCTCGAAGCCGGCGAGGAGCTGACCCTGGGCGATGTCGACGCGGAGATCAGCTTTACCGCACCCGATGCACATGAACTGCCCCATGCGGAAGCCGACGGGACGCGCCTCCGCACGGCATCGGGCAAAGCCACGCGACCGCGCAACATGGCGCAAACCGCCTATATCGAGCTGATGCGCAAGCATGAGCTGGTGTTCGGCTTGGGCCCGGCCGGCACCGGCAAGACCTATCTTGCAGCCGCGTTTGGTGCCCATCTCCTGCATGAACGCCGCGTCGAGCGCTTGATTCTGTCGCGCCCGGCGTTGGAAGCCGGCGAGCGTCTCGGTTTTCTGCCGGGAGACCTCAAGGAAAAGATCGATCCCTATCTGCGCCCCCTCTATGACGCCTTGTTCGAGGTGATGGGCGAGCGCTGCACCAAGCTGATGGAGCTCGGCACCATCGAAGTCGCGCCGCTCGCCTTCATGCGCGGGCGCACACTCTCTCGCGCCTTCGTCATCCTGGATGAAGCGCAGAACTGCACGCCGGCCCAGATGAAGATGTTCCTCACGCGCCTGGGCGAGGATTCGCGCATGGCGGTGACCGGCGATCCCTCGCAGAGCGATCTTCCAGGCGGGCCCGAAGGCCTCGACCAGGCCGTGCGGTACCTGGGCGGTCTGGAGGGCGTCGGTGTCGCGCGTTTCGCCGCGGGCGATGTGGTGCGTCACGCCTTGGTCAGTCGCATCGTCGCGGCCTATGATTCCCATGAGCCGGACGCCAAACCGCGCCGCGGCGCAAAGTCCCATCCGGAACGGGAATGAAGGCGCAATCCCGCCCGCGCGCCTCGGCCCCGCGCAAACAGCCCGCCATCTCCGTCATCGTCGAGGACCCGCGCTGGCGCGAAGATGCCGCGGTGTTGCGCTTGATCCGCCGCGCCGCGCGTCTTGCCCTGGTAAACAACACCTGCCCCGGCAAGGGGCGAGGAAAGGAAGGAACCGGCGTGCGTCAGCGTGCCGGGAGGGGGTCAGAATCCGCGCCTGGGCTCACCATTCTCCTCACCGACGATGCCAAGCTGCGCGCCTTGAACGCGTCGTTTCGCGGCCATGACAAACCCACCAATGTCTTGTCGTTCCCATCCGCATCGTCAGACGAGCCCTATCTCGGCGATGTCGCCCTCGGCCGCGGGGTGGTGGCGCGCGAAGCCCGTGCCCAAGGCAAAAGTTTTGCCGCCCATTCCGCACATTTGGTAATCCACGGCATTCTTCATCTCACCGGTCACGATCACGAAAAGGCGAATGATGCCCGCGTGATGGAAGCACGCGAGAGGGCGCTTCTCGCCGAGCTCGGCATCGCGGACCCCTATGCGCCGCGTCACTATACGAGGCGAGGCAAAGCAGCATAAACTCCCGCCATGCCTGCCGATTCCGATCCGAAATCCATTCCCGTTCCTGGCGCCTCCATCTCCCTCCAGATCGAACCCGCGGACGCCCGCGTTTCCTCGGTTCCCACGCCGCGTCCGCTGCTCGGCGAGATCGCCGCGCGTCTCGCCCAGGCGGTGAGGGGACTGCGCAAGGATTCAACCATGCGCGAGAGCCTCGAAGAGGTGATCGAGGAGAGCGAACGCGAGACCCAGGATTTGAGCTCGCAAGAGCGCCTGATGCTCGCAAATCTCCTGACCTTCGGCGAACTCTCGGTCTCCGACGTGATGGTGCCGCGCGCCGACATCGTCGCGGTGGAAGAGCAGACCCCTTTCGCCGAAGCGGTCGCCTTGTTCCGCGAGGCGCAGCATTCGCGCCTTCCGATCTATCGCGAGACCTTGGACGATCCCTTGGGCATGGTGCACATCAAGGACATCGTTGCGCTGGTCGAAATCGGCACCGACGGCCAATTGCATTGGCCCCCAACGCCCCTCAGCAAGCTGAAGCGCGAGGTTTTGTTCGTGCCCGCGGCCATGCCGGCGCTCGATCTTTTGATGAAGATGCAGGCCACCCGCATCCATATGGCGCTGGTGGTCGATGAATATGGTGGCACGGATGGATTGGTCACGATCGAGGATCTGGTTGAGGAAATCGTCGGCGACATAGACGACGAGCACGACGTCGATGAAACGCCCGAGATCGCGGTGCGCCCCGACGGCAAATTTGACGCCGACGCCCGCGTCAGCCTGGAAGATTTCAAGGAACGCACGGGCATCGACCTGACCGAGATGGAAACCGAAGAGGACGTCGACACCCTTGGCGGCGTGGTCGCTGCCGCGCTCGGTCGCGTACCGGTGCGGGGCGAAGTCGTTTCGCATGCCGGCGTAGAGTTCGAGATTCTCGAAGCCGATCCGCGTCGCGCCAAGCGCCTGCGCGTTCGCGTAGCTCCGCCGCCAGTGCCCGCGGCCAACTGACCTTGCGCATATCCTGGGACTTCACGGATCGGCTGGCTTCCTCGCTGCAGCGCGTGCGCGGGTTCAAGCGACTCGCGTTGGCGGCGGCGATGGGCGCCGGCGGTGCGCTCGCCTTTGAGCCGTTCCGTCTTTTTCCGTTTTTGCTTCTTTCCTATGCCGGGTTCGTGCTGCTGCTGGATGGCGCCAGTGCGAGCCCGCGCCGTTTGCGTCAGGCTTGCGCCATCGGCTGGAGCTTCGGCTTCGGCTTTTTTCTCGTTGGACTTTATTGGATCGGCTACGCCTTCCTGGTCGATCCGGACGCGCACGCCTGGCAGCTTCCCTTCGTTGCCCTGCTGATGCCCGGCGGGCTTGGTCTTTTCTACGCCGCCGGCGCCTTGCTTTGCATGCTGCAATGGCGCCCAGGCGTGGCGCGCATTTTCCTCTTCGCTCTTGTGTTCGCGATCATCGAATGGCTGCGCGGCCATGTGCTGACGGGTTTCCCCTGGAATCTCCCCGCCTATGGGTGGGCGGCATCCATCGCGCTTCTGCAAAGCACCGCCGTCTTCGGCGCCTATGGGCTTTCGCTGCTGACCTTGCTCTATGGCGCGTCGCTCGCGACTCTTTCGGGCGGCAACAATAGCGCCACGCGCTGGCTGCCCGGCGTCATGACCGTCTTCTTCGTGGCGTTATGGGCGAACGGAGAAGCGCGCCTTCTGCTGGCAACGGATGATTCGGTTCCCGGCGTGCATTTGCGCATTGTCCAACCGGCGACTCCGCAGCCCGAGAAATATGATCAGCGCCTGATGCTGCGGAACTGGCGTCGCTTGGTCGATCTCTCCCAAGCCTCGGCGCCGGTGACACCCTCACTGATCATTTGGCCGGAAGCGGCTCCGCCTTTCGTATTGGCGCGCTCGCCCGAAGCCATCTCGGACATCGCGCAAATCACCGGCGATTCACGCGTGCTTTTGACCGGGCAAGTGCGAATCGCAGAGGAGGGCTCGTCGACTCGCTTCTACAATTCCTTCGCCATGTTCGGTCCTCACGGAAAATTGCTCGCGACATCCGACAAATTCCATCTCGTCCCGTTTGGCGAATATCTTCCATTTGAAGCCACGCTGCGCTCGATCGGCATCACCGAGATCGCCGCCAACACCGGCTTTTCCTCCGGGCCCGGGCCGCAGACATTTTCCGTCCCCAGCGCGCCGCCGGTCGGTCCGCTCATCTGTTATGAGGTGATTTTTCCCCAAGCAGTGACCGGCGATCCGCGTCCCGCTTGGCTCGTCAATATGACCGATGATTCATGGTTTGGGCCCAATACTGGGCCGATGCAGCACCTTTTGATCGCTCGCGTGCGCGCGATTGAAGAAGGCTTGCCCATCGTACGCGCGGCGAACACGGGAATATCGGGGATCATCGATTCCTACGGCCGCGTGCGAGCCCAACTCGATCTGGGGTTGCGCGGCGTGCTTGATGGCGACCTCCCGGTTGCTCTGCCGGCGACGCCCTTTGCACGTTACGGGAACCCAATCCTGCTCACACTCTTTTTGATCTGCGCGGGTGCGGCGCTTTGGCCGCTAACCCTGCCTAAGGCTTGACGTTTCGAGGCACGAAGGGTTTTCTTCGGCACATTCGAAATTAGCTATCTAAGAAAGGGTTTTAGGGAGTGCCCAAGAAACAGGCCAATCCGGTCGATGCACATGTAGGTCATCGTGTGAGATTGCGGCGAATGCTGGTTGGGATGAGTCAGGAACGTCTAGGGGAATTGCTCGGTCTCACATTTCAACAGGTTCAGAAATACGAAAAGGGAATTAACCGCATCGGCGCGGGCCGGTTGTTCGAAGTCGCGGGAATCCTCGGCGTGCCTATCAGCTTCTTCTACGAAGATGTCGATGCGGGCGCGAGGACCGGCGGCTTTGCAAACGGAGAAGAGCCGCCGCCGGTGATGGAGTTCCTTTCGAGTGGCGAAGGACTGCAGCTGAGCCTCGCGTTCATGCGCATTCGGGACACGAAGGTACGACGGCGGATTCTCGAGCTCGTGCGTTCGCTTGCGGGCGAGGACGAGAAAGTCGACGCCTGATCGAAAGCGCCGCGCAAAATCTTGGGTGCAAAGTCGCGCTCAGCTTTTGCGCGCGGCTTTTTCGTCGAGGCCCGATTGTCCTTCGCGCGCGGAAAGCGCGGCATAGACGTCCTCGGGCGTGAGATCGCACGCCGCCCACAGCACCAGCAAATGATAGAGCAGATCGGCGGATTCATTGGCCAGCGCCGACTTGTCTTGCGCCACCGCCGCCAAGCATGTCTCGACGGCTTCTTCGCCGAGCTTCTTCGCACATTTGAGCCGCCCCTTGGCGAGGAGCTTTGCGGTGTAGGAAATGTTCGGGTCGGCGGTCTTGCGCGAAGCGATCAGCGCGAAAAGCCGGTCTATCGGATGAGTCGTCATAAGAGGCAGTTTGAAACGTGTGGGCGCTTGGTGCAATCGCCGAACCGATCACTCGGCTTTTTCCTGCTCGATCCAACGACCAATCTTCTCATCGAGGATGGGAAGGGGCATGGCGCCGTCTTTCAGCACCACCTCGTGAAAGCGCTTGAGATCGAATTTCGCGCCTAGCGCCGCTGTCGCCCGCGTGCGCAGACTGAGGATCTCCTGCGCGCCGATCTTATAGGCCAGCGCCTGTCCGGGTATCGCGATGTAGCGGTTGACTTCTTCCACCGCTTCGACGCGCGACAGCGCGGTGTGCGCCATCAAATAATCGACCGCCTGCTCATGCGTCCAGCCCAGCCAATGGATGCCCGTATCGACCACCAGCCGGCTGGCGCGCCAGGCATCGAAGGAGAGCGCACCGAATTTCTGATACGGATCGGTGTAGAGCCCAAGCTCGCTCCCCAGCGACTCGGCATAGAGTCCCCACCCTTCCGTGAACGCGGTTTCCTCGGCGAAGCGGCGGAACTGCGGCAAGCCACGGTTCTCGCGCGCCAGCGCGAGTTGCAAATGGTGCCCCGGAATGCCCTCGTGCAGCTCCAGCACTTCGCTGGTGTAGCTCGATCGCGCAGGGAGGTCGGAAGCATTGAGGTAGACGATGCCTGGGCGGCGGCCATCGCCGGAGGCCGGCGCATATTCCGCCGCGGGCCGGTCGGGTGCGGCGAAGGAATCGGTGAAGCGGAACGTGAGAGACGATTTCGGCGTAACCGCGAACATGCTCCCGAGATGGGCATCGACGATGTTCTTCACGCGGGTGAATTCGGCCAGCATCGCCGCGGAATCCTTGAACTGAAAGCGCGGATCGCTGCGCAGGAAGTCGCGGAATTGCGAGAGGGAACCGGAGAATCCCGCCTCCGTCTTCACCCGCTCCATCTCCGCTTCGATGCGCCGCAGCTCCGTCAATCCCAGCCCATGGATCTGGATCGGCGAAAGATCCGACGTCGTCTCGCTCTTCACCAGATAGAGATACATCTCCTTGCCGCCGGGAATGGCGGAGAGGCCGATCGTATCGCGCGCTTTCGGCAGATATTCGTTTTTCAGGAAATCTGCCAAATGCCGATAGGCCGGAATCAGCTGGCCCGCCACCGCTTCACGATAGGCGCCGTCGACGCGTGTGCGATCTTTTCCGGTGATCGAATCCGGAATGTTCTTGACCGGCGCCATGAACAGGCTCGCCTCCGGATCGCCATTGGCAAAATTCTCGGCCTGCGCGATCATGCGCTCGACGATCGCGCGCGGTTGCACCACGCCGCGGCTCATCCCTTGACGCATCGTGCCGATCGCCTCATCCACCCAATGGGTGAAGCCCAGCATGCGTCTGATGCCGGAATCATAGTCCTGCGCTTTGGCGAACGGATAATCCCCGCGCCAACGCATCTCGCGCGGGAAGGTGACTTGCGCGCCGTTGAACTGGTTGAGCGCCAACAGGCGGAAATTCTCCGCAATCGCGGGATTGAGCTCGCGCGCCTCGTCGTCCAAATCCCAGCGGAAAATCTGCAAGGTGAGGCCATCCTGCGGTTTCAGCGTGGTGGCGTCGATCTTCTCCAGGCGCGCGCGAATGTCCTCATTGATGCGGCGGCGCGCGGCGAGATAAGCGCTGGTCGCGCTCTCGTCATAGCCGTCGAGATAACGAGAATCTCCGTGCTCCGCCGCGGTCCGGGGCCGGATCTTCTGCTCGGCGTCGCCATAATCGCGCACCAGTTTGGCGAGATCGGCGCCGGCATCGGCGCGCACCGGCCCGGCCGCGACCAGCGCGGCGAATCCGACTACCAGCGCCGCCCTGCCTAGAGCCCTTTGTGATCGTCGCATCCGAGCTAATGTCCCGAGTAACGCCCTGATCCCATGCGGTGAGCTTGCGCCAGAATGATGGCGTGCGCCATGCGCTCCGCCCACATTCGCGTGAACCCCGTTCTTTCCTCCCCTGCGAAGCGGGGGAGGTGCCGAGCGCGATGTTTCGCGCGCGGCGGAGGGGGGCACTACATCCCCACCATCGCCCGCACCTCCGCCACACTCCGTCCCGCCTCCCGCAAACCGGCCAGGGTCACCCCCCGATCCCGCTTCGAGAACTTCCGCCCCTGAGTGTACAGCACCAGCGGGTGATGCGCGTAGTCGGGCGCCGCAAACCCAAGCAGCGCCTGCAACAACCGCTGAATGCCCGTCGCCGCGAACAGATCCTCTCCGCGCGTGACCAAAGTCACGCCCTGCAGCGCATCATCGACCACCACCGCGAGGTGATAGCTCGTCGGCAATTCCTTGCGCGCAAGCACGATGTCGCCGGAAAGTTCGGGGCGCGCGGTCTGGGTACCGGTCTCGCCGTTCGGACCATGCCCGTGTTCGACAAACTGCAACACGCCGGCGTGACGCGCCCGCGCCTTCGCCATGTCGAGGCGCAGCGCGTAAGGCTCGCTCTGTGCCATCCGATGCGCCCGCACGCCTTGCGATAGCGAACGGCATGTCCCCGGGTACAGGCTTTCCGCAAGCTCGGAGGCCGACGGCGCCACCCCCGCACGCGCAATCTCCGCCGCAATTTCTTTTCGCGTGCAGAAGCAAGGATAGACCAGGTCCGCCGCTTTCAGTCTTGCCAGCGCCTCGGCGTAATCGGCGAAATGCTCCGATTGGCGGCGCACAGGCTCTTCCCATGCCATTGCGAGCCAACGCAGATCGTCAAAGATCGCGCGCTCGAATTCGGGCCGGCAGCGCGTCGTGTCGATGTCTTCGATGCGCAACAAAAAACGCCCGCCGTCCGCCCGCGCGGCCTCATAGGCTCGGATCGCCGCATAGGCGTGGCCCAGATGAAGAAATCCGGTTGGACTTGGCGCGAAGCGGGTGACAATCATGGGCTTGAGAACCTACACCGAAAGACCCGTGCATGAGCATGCTCGACGGACCGCGCCTGATGCCTCAATCCGGCCCGGCGACGCATCTTGTCGTGCTCTGCCACGGCTATGGCTCGGACGGCAACGACCTCATCGGTCTCGCGCCGCATTGGCAGAAGGCGCTTTCCCATACCGCCTTCGTCTCGCCCAACGCGCCGGACCGCTGCAGCGTGGCGGGTGCCGGTTATCAATGGTTTCCGCTTTCGCGCCTCGATCCGGAAGAAACGCTGCGCGGCGCCGAAGGCGCGGCACCCAAGCTCAACGCCTTTCTCGACGCGGAACTCTCACGCCTCAAGCTCACAGGCGATCGCCTTGCCCTCGTCGGCTTCAGCCAAGGCACTATGATGTCGCTTTATGTCGGCTTGCGTCGGAAGCCTGCGCCCGCCGCCATTGTCGGTTTCTCCGGCATGCTCGCCGGCGCCGAAACGCTGCCCCATTTGGACGCGCCTCCGCCAGTGCTCCTTGTGCATGGCGATGCCGATCAGGTGATCCCGCCCTCGGCGCTCTTCATGTCCGCGACGGCGCTGGGCGCCGCCGGCGTGCCGGTGCAATGGCATTTGAGCAAGGGGCTGGGACACGGCATCGATCCGTTCGGCCTCGGCCTCGCCCAGAAGTTTCTCGTCGATGCCTTTTCCGGCCACGCCCCGCGCACCGGCCCTGTGACGACGCCCTTCACCCGCTGAAATCCCACGCGGCATATCCTTCCCCCCTTGAGGGGGAAGGTGGCGCGAAGCGTCGGAAGGGGGGTGATCTTGCTAAGTTTTCAGCACGCGGCTGCTCGTTGGATCACAACTTTATCTCCTCGTAGCTTCGCCTGGACGGCAGTCGCGTAACTTGTGATCGCCGAAAATGCGACTCGTCCTTGATCCCATCAAAGCTTCGAGAACATAGTTAACCCTGGGTCTTAGGGGGGCCAGCAGCCATGCACGCTGCCAACCAACTTCGTTTGGAGACAAATCCGTTCACCGCCAGCGCCAACGGTGCGCGCATCGGCCGCCCTTTGCAGGCGGCGCTCGGCGAGGTCATCCGGCAAATAGGCCTCGAGGCTCCGGTCATCGTTGTCTGCGGCAGTGCGGGCGCCGGAAAAACTTTGCTGATGCATATGATCGCGCGCGCATGCACAGACATGGGCCTTTGCGCCCGCCAGATCGATCGCGGCGATCTGATGCACGTGGCGTTCGGCCAATGCGCCGACGTGCTGCTGGTTGACGAAGCGGATTCGATCGCCGATTCAACATTGCACACGCTGGTATCGGCGGGTGCGAACGCTTCTACGACCACGATGATTTTTCTGTGCCTGCCGTCGAATGCTCGGCGGTTCACATCGTCAGGCGGCCGCGCCGTCATCATCGAGCTCACGCCTCTCACGCGGTCGGATTCGCGGAACTATCTCTTGGAACGGGCAACCAGCGCGGGCCGGCCGGAACTTTTCGAAGCTGATGCCTTGGACTTGCTGATCGAAGGAGCACGCGGCTCACCGCGCGTGCTGCGCTCCATCGCCAGTCTCGCTTTTTTCGCTGCCGCTGTTGACGGCTCAGGTCGGATCGGCACGAAACATGTCGCCGATGCATTGGCATCGCAGATTCATTGTGAGGCCCCGAAATTCGAGCAGGCGCCAATCCCGGCCGCGCCCCGCGTAGAAATCCCAACGCCTAAGCCAATCGTCGCTGCGCCGATTGCCGCCGCCCCAATCATCGCCGCGCCAATCAGCAAGCCGGCTCCTGCACCGGCACCTGCACCTGCACCGGCTTTGCCCGCGCTGGCTTCCGACCCGCCGCCTTCGGATACGCCGGCTCCGGATGTGACGACTTTCATGCCGGAAATTGCCGAGATCAGGAAAAAATTCGGCGCCGCGCGCCCGCAATCCGTCGTCTGGATGCCGCGCTTGGTCGGCGTTGCCGCCGCGCTCGTCGCATCCATCGCCATTGCCGAAGGTCTGCCTTCGTTGCTGTTCAGCAGCATCCCCAGCAGCGCAAACGCCTCGAACCGTCCCCCCGCCGAAACGCTCGTGGTCCGCAGGCTCGGGTTCGCATCGGTTGTTCCAGCCCCGCCTGCGGCGACTCCAAAGGAGACGCCCAGCAAAGCCGAGACGGCAAAACAGACGGCGGACATCGCCAAAGCACTCAAGGGAGCCGCTGCCGCCGAGATCAAGCCGCTTGCCAGCGCCGTTCCAGCGCGCAAACCGGTACCGGATCAAGTTCAAACCGCCAAGAAACCGGCAGCGAAAGACCCGAATGACACTGCGACGCAGACCAAGGCCGCCAACGAAGCGGCCTATCTGAAGAACGTCCTGGCTGCGAAGGAGGCGGCGGATCGCGCCGCGGCTTTGGCGGCACTGAAGGCGCCGGCGGCTCCGCCCGCGCCCGTCCTGGAATTGGCCAATCCGGCTCCCGCTCAGAAGGAGGTCGCCGCCATAACTCAGCCGACGCCGAAGCAGGAGGACGCTGCGCCTCAGGTTCCAGCCCCGCAGATAATGGCTGTGCTGCCGCCGGCGGCGAAGCAAAAGGAAGCCGACGATCGTGCAAGGGCCGAGGAGCGCGAGCTCGCTCGCGGGCGCGAAGCGGTGCTCGCAAAAGTCGCCGCCGACCGCGCCCTTGCTGCGAAGCAAGCCGAAGAACGGGCGTGGGAGACGAAGCAAGCTGCCAACCGCGAAAGCATGCGCGCGCTTGCCAACAGTCTGCGAGGCCTGGGGCGATAAGAGTCTTTTCTCGCGCGGCGGACGACGACGAACGTCCGCGCGAGGGTGACGAAGCAGCGAACAACGGCCGCCATCAGGGCGGCCGTCGCTACGCCAGATGCCGGTATGTCCGTCTTACGGGTTGATCGCCGCCGCGGATGCAGCGAGGTCCGCCTTCAGCGCGGTACCGACCGAGTTCACTGCCGCGACAATGGCGACCGCGATGCCGGCCGCAATCAGGCCCTATTCGATGGCCGTCGCACCCGACTCGTTGGACAGGAAATCGACAAGGAATTTGCGCATGATTCGCTCCCGTTTGAAGTCACACCCAACCGTTCACGCTTGATCTTTTCGTTGTCGCGAACCGAACAGCATTAGGCCCGCAAGCCGTAATGGTTCCTTTCCCTGCGCAAGCACCATCGCCAAAAGAAAAAGCCCCCGCTGGCGAAAGCGTGGGCTCAGGAGGGTCAGGGAGCTAACCTGGATGGACGTTAGAAGTTTCGTCTTAAATTTTAATGAATATCCGCAGCCTGGGCGTGTCCGCGGCGCGCAAAAACGCCTGCCGTCAGGCCCAAACGGGCGACGCACTTTCCCGCGTTACCAGCGCCACGACCCCGCAGCCCGAGCACTTACCGCGATATTTGCTGATCTCCGGATGCGCCCCATTGCTGAGTGCGCTGGTCGCCCGGTGCACCACTTTGCAATCTTCGCCGCCGAGCTTCGCTGCAATGCATTCGCAGCATAGGAATTCGCCCTCACTCTGACGAAGCACCTCCTCAATTCTCTGATGGATCCGTGCCATGGTGGCTCCTTGGCGTTCTCCGCCGTCGAGCGGGAAAGCTTTGTTCCCTTTGCGTATCAAACGATAACGCCGCATCATGTGTACGGTTCCGTACACATTGCCTGAAAGGCTCACGCAGCGAGCCATTGGGGGGATAGCCGGCGGGTATGGCTTAACCGCCCATCAAGCACGTCCCACGATGTTTCTGTTGGTCGACGGCAGTTTTGCGCTTTTTTATGTGGCGCGAGGCGAAGCTCCGTTGTCATCTATCCCAGAGAATCCCATGCGAAAGACCTTTTCGACCCTCATCGCTGTTGCGGCGCTTTGCGCGGCGCTTGGTGCTACGCGCGCCCAGGCGACGCCCGCGACCGAAGCCTTCATCGAGCAGAATCTCGACAAGGCCAACATGATCTTGAACAACACGTCGCTGTCCGACGTCGAGCGGCATGAGCAGTTTCGCACACTGCTTCTAGGGCTTGCAGCCAGCCGGCGCATCGCGCTGTTCACTCTGGGTCCTTACGCCGCCGGCGCCGCGCCCGCGGAGCTCGATGCCTTCATCGAGGCTGCCACGAATTACGGCATCGCCGTCTACGAAAATGCCTTGGACCGATATAAGGGCCAGACTGTGAAAGTCACGGGCTCATTGGATCGTGCCGCCGACGATTCGCTGGTGCAAACCGAGTTCGTCAATCCCAACACTTCGGGTGCGCCGATCCGCCTCGCCTTCCGCGTGCGCCAAGGCGAGAACGGTGCGCCCGCCATCACCGACATCCAGGTCGAAGGCGTCTCCCTCGCCGGCACGCAACGCGCCGATTTCACTGCCTATTTGCAACAGCACAATGGCAGCATTCCGGCGTTGGCCAAGAATCTCAACGCGCTGGCAGACAAGCTCGCGCGCAAGGGCGAAGCGTTCTCGGCAGGAAACTGATT